>Ga0182027_10000322_pt1 | contig 83397 bp, 74 predicted proteins | sample 712E1DmetaG_FD_121300 | JGI IMG/M metagenome (GOLD analysis project Ga0182027, IMG submission 121300) | Permafrost microbial communities from Stordalen Mire, Sweden - 712E1D metaG (Illumina Assembly) | ecosystem: Environmental > Terrestrial > Soil > Wetlands > Permafrost | place: Sweden... | reverse complement strand
CCAAAACTCATTTGCTTTGATGATTCTCCACGCATAAACGTTTTACCTTTGCTTTTGTTATGCGTTTAGACGTACAACGACAATAAATGTTTCATAGCAAACCGACTTTTTCAGTGAGAACTACTTAGTGCAATCGGAGAGATTTGATTTAGACTGCCGTCTCTTTCTTTCTCCACACCGCAAGAATGATTCCGCCAATGACCAGTCCCACAAGCCAGTATCCTGCGTCAATTATAAAAAGTCCGATCGGACGCAATGCAAAGGAATAGCTGACATAGAGCGAGGTCGCGGAAAATCCGAGCCATGACCAAAATCCGGACTGTGCGCCCCCCTTTACATCTTTCACTTGAAATGCCTGATTGATATGAGCGAGACAATAGAACGCAATAACATAGGCAACGAGCGCTCCGCCTTAGAGCACGGCCATATCTGCTCCCGTCATGCGTTGAGCGGCTTCCGGTGAGACACAAGTGTACACAACCCAGCGGGCGCCAAGTGCCGTGTACCAGATCATCCCCAATACAAAGTGGATAATCGCAGAAACAATGACTGCCGGAAGATGAATCTTTTTGTTGTCCATATGTTTGTCCTGATAGTGGTTGATAGCATCAATAAAACCACCGCTTCTCATCGTTCGTTCCCAAGTGCACTGGGAACGAGAGGTGCAGCATCTCTCCGTGTGCTCTGTATTCTCCGTGTCAAATCTTTTCCCAAAGGCTGCCCGAGCAGGAGCTCGGGCATTACATTTCATCTCCTTTTTTTCGCGCCGCTTTATTCACTACATCCAGAATCGTATCCTCCCCATCACCGCTGTCTTCCAGAATTATCCTGTCGCCGGAATTCACTGTTCCTTCTTCAATCACCGTAAAGTAGAATCCCGATTTGCGGCTCTTCAAAAATCGTGCGACGATATCCGGTGTGCCGAATTTGATCCCCAGCTTATAGCACGGCATCCTCGGTTCCGTCACCTGCAGCAACGCCGTGCCGATGCGATAGAGAGCGCTGATTCTCATTTCATTCTCGAACAAGCCTTCCGTGGTGATGTTTTCACCGAACATTCACCAGCCCATTTCGAGCGAGGGATATTCACTTCGCCAGAACTCATAATACTCCAACGGATATCCATAGACCGCCTTGCTCTTGCCACCATGCACTTGCAGGTCGGAGACATTGTCTCCTTCTACAAAATATTTCTTCACGACAATTGATGCGACGGGCTCTTTATAGATACCGGTGGCAACGGATTTACCCCGCCACATTACTTCTCTGGGCTGCCCGATGTTGGTGGAGATGACTTTCATAACAGTTCTTCCATACTTTTTAAATTCGTTGTCACTGCTCCTCAGATCATCGGCCTGTGGATGGCACGGACTGAACTATATCGCGATAGCTCAGTTCGCTTTCGTTGCCTACACGATCAACAGCGGAGACGGCAATGAGAGTGACGGCATCCTTTGTTTCCTTCGGCGGAGTTGTCTGACGCCCGCGTGCGGCTGCTTTGATAATGCGCGAAGCAGGCAAGGTTGCGTTCTGCGTTCCAGTGTTGACGATGGTGTATTCCCACCTGGTTCCGTACTGATAATACACAACCCATCGGAAAACATCCTTCACATTTTGATGTGTCCATGAAATCTTGATCGAATCACCGACGACGACTGCCTCTACCAACGGAGCCGCGGGAGGTTCATTATCGAGCCAGGGGGAAGGAGGTACCAGCGCTTCCCGGCGGTACGGACCATTTTTCAGAGCTGCGTTCAGTATGCTGCTGTCACGGAGAAATGCTTTCATGCTAAAGTGCGCGTGTCCCGGAGCATCTGGCACCATCCCCCGTTCGATCATGATCTCGTTGAGAATTTCATCGGCATCCTTCTCGTTGTTCTCTCTGCCGATGATCATCCCCGGCCAAAGATTACGCCCCTTCAAGTTCTCGCGTTCCCACCACCCGAGAATCACCGGAAAGCTCTGGAGTACTTGTTTGATCGGCCAGTACAGCTGCGGCGTCCAGTAATCGACCCACCCGTTGTTGAGCCAGAGACGCGCATCTGCGTAAAGTACATTGTATTGATCGATCATCGTTGTGGTTGAAGACGGAACTCCGGGTTTCCAGAGACCAAACGGACTGATGCCGAATTTAACATAGGGCTTTTCGTTCTTGATTCCTTTGTAGATTCTTTCGATGAACGTGTTCACCGAAGCTCTGCGCCAGTCTCCACGCGAGAGTGTTCCGCCGCCTTTCGTGTAGTCCGCCCAGCTGTCACTATCGGGAAAGTTGCCATCGCCGTACGGATAGAAATAGTCATCAAAATGAACACCGTCCACATCGTAGCGTTTTACAACGTCCATCACGACGTTATAGGATATATCCTGCACTTCTTTTTTCGACGGATCGAGCCAGTACATTCCATCGCTCAGTTTTTTTGCAAGATCGGGACGCTTCTTGACTATTGAAATCTCGCTGATTGCTCCGGTTCCTCTCCGCGACATATAGGCGCGGTACGGATTGAACCAGACATGAAGCTCAATTCCCCGTTTGTGTGCTTCTTCCACCCAGAACGTCAGCGGATCGTAGTAGGGATCCGGCGCCTTTCCCAATTCTCCAGTCAAATAGGATGACCAGGGTTCCAATTGGCTGGCATACATTGCGTCGCAATGGGGCCTCACCTGAAAGATCAAAGCATTCATATGAAGCGCGACGGCTGTATCGAGAATGGCAAGCGCTTCCCTTTGCTGGTCGGCGGTTGGCAATCCGGGTTTGCTCGGCCAGTCGATATTCGAAACGGTCGCGACCCAGGCCGCACGGAACTCCCGGTCGGCGCGGGGCACACTTCCCGACTTCTCGTCTGTTGTCCCTTGTTTGGAGACTCCGCATCCGGAGTGGATAAAAAGGATGACAATCGCAAGAACTGCGCATAGTAATTTCTGTTTCATTCGGCATTCCTTATGATGTGAAAATCATATCCACGCCCGAAGGCCGTGGCAAATTTTTGCGCTGCAGTTCCACAACTTCAAAGCCGTAGAAATTCCTTCTCAAAGGCTTTCCACAAGTTCTGGCTCGTGCACACACACCGCCACAGGGATCTTACCCCTAATCTATCACAACAATTCCACTTCTCCGCAGCCTTTCTGTCTGTTTTTTGGGGACACGATTGCCGAGCAGATTTACATATTCGAGCTCTTTCAAATCAAAGAGCGCGGAAATGTCATCAATCCTATTGTACGAAAGATCGGCTATGTGGAGATGTTCAGCGAAACCGAGCGCATCAATATAGCCGATGCGATTTTCGGAGAGGTATGCTTCGCGAAGAAGAATGAGGTGAGATAGTTCGGCAATGTCCGGAATCCGATTGCGTGAAAGATCGAGAACGGCAACTCTCACACAATGTTGAATGCCGTCGAGCAATTCTATTCCAAACCCGCTAAGGTCGAGTTCTTCCAATTCTTCCAGATAGTAAAAGGGAAGTTCGATATTTTCGTGTCCGTAAATGGTTCGTTTAAAAACTGAGTAGAAATCCGTTGCAAACGGAACGGTATTGTTCCGCTCGGAGAAATCGCCATCGACATCATTTTCATCGCGATAGTCAAAGCCGCTGCCGGGCTCTTCCCAACGGTATTCTTCCGTAGACTCATGATCGTCTGCCGGTTTCGTTAAGAGCACCAGACTTTTTTCCATCTCAAGCGCGGAAAATATGTGAGCATGCTTCTGGAGCTGTTCAATATCGTTCCGGGAATGGTGTTTCTCAAATTCTGCGTGATAATAAGCGATGCGGTCGGGATGATACATCATCATCAATTTGTAGAATGTTTTATCGGGATTCTGCATCCCCGTATCCGTCTCACCGGAGACAAGCCGCATGAGCTGGTTGAGGGAATGGTGCTGCTTGTTCCTGTGCAGCGCGATGATCTTTGTGGTAATGAGGTGAAGATTTTCGCGGGTGTATGCCGCAACCAGTCTTTTATAGAGAGAATATATCTTCATTGTCTGGTGACTGTGGTTTATACATTGCGCCGATCATCCACACATTGTGCAATTCGAGAAGATCCGATGTCGTGATGGTGCTGATATTATGTGGGATAGGACGTGAATAATGTACGCCTTTTTTATCTTAGGCTAAAGCCGGCGGGCGTTTGGATCCTGCACCCGCAGCCTGAAGGCCGTGGCAAATGTTTGCATTCCCGCTTCCACAATTTCAGAGCCGCAGAAATTCTTTCTCAATGGATTTACACAATTCTGACAATCCCATTTCCACGAGCTTCAGCTCATAGACACCGCCCACCACCCCATCCAAAAAAATCGCTCCCTGCGTTATCGCTATTTTATATAGAGCATTCGTTTTGTTTCTGCGTACGCACCCGTCTGCAGCCGGTAGAAATAGACACCGGATGCAAGCGACGGGATTGTTCCTGTCCCGAACCGGAATGGCATGGAATACGTGCCTGCACTTTGTTGCTCGTGCACAAGCGTGGATACTTCTCGTCCGAGTATATCGAAGATCTTCAACGACACGAATTCCGGAGCGCACAATTGGTAGCGGATAATGGTTGCCCCGTTGAACGGATTGGGGTAGTTCGCCAGGAGTATTGACTCCCTTGGAATATCAAGCGATGCGAACGCCGCATTCGTCAGGATCCTCATCTTCAATCGCTGGATCCGCTGATATGCAGAATCGATCATCTTTTCCGCGATCGTGCCGCTCTTCACTTTCTGGCTGATCGAATTGACGACATATGCCGTCAGAGAGCCGTCGTTGTAGATGTTCTTGGCGAAGAGGAGGATATCGGTTCCGGAGCGTACACAGAGTTCGATCGCATCGTCAAAGGAATAATTTGCCGAGATCGCATTCATGAACAATTCATCGCTGACAACGACGCCGTTATAGTGGAGGGAATCCCGTAGCAGGGTTGTAACCGTTTTATATGACAACGATGCCGGATACACGGAATCAATCACCGCATTGTAGAGATGCCCTACCATAATCAGATCGGCAATGCCACGGTCGATGGCGGACCGGAAAGGAATCAATTCCATCGCCGACCATGTCAACGTGATATCGGTAAAGCCGAGATGTGAATCCGTCGCCGCGCTTCCATGACCCGGAAAATGCTTCAGCGTGGTGATGATTTTCTTCTTGTGAAATTCATCGATAAACCAGCTGGTATGCCTGCTCACCGTATCGGGATCCTTTGAGTAGCTCCGCTCGTAATATCCTATCGCCGGGCTGCGAGGATTCACATTGACATCGGCGTCGGGCGCGAAGTCGATCGTGAATCCCGACTGCTGAAGCCAACCCGCCATGATCGCCGCCCATGCCCGCGTTGAATCTTCGCGGTTCAGGATTGTTCCAAGCCGGTAGGCGGTCGGGGTGGCGGTAAATCCGTTGGATGCAGAGAGACGCGCGACCTTTCCCCCTTCCTGATCCACCGCAATGAGCAGCATGCCCTGCGAGAGCGATTTCAATTGAGCGTTCAATGTCTGCACCTGGAGGGGGCCGGTGATGTTCGCACCGTACAGGATCACCCCGCCGAGCCCGCGAGTGCCAAGATCAACCTTGAGCGACTCCGGAACGGTTGTTCCGGCAAACCCCACCATGATCATTTCCGCAATTTTCTGTTCAAGCGATGGTTGAGCTGCAAGAGAAAGAGAACAAACTATTGTCAACACAAAGAAACTCGAAGATTTCATTGTCGGCATAGGAGAAAATGGAAGAAAGGTTCGCGACAAGATACGCGATATTTGGTTGGAAGAGAAGATAATTCTTCTCTCAAACATGCAACCGCTCACGAGAGGCAAATGCAACGAAGGATCTTGGCTTGGTCCCTGGTGTCGCCTCAAAGCCGCGTTAGCAGTGCCATCTTTGTAGAACAATCGCACACCAGACAATCGAGAGCTACGGAGTGGTGACATCCTCTTTCATTAACTGATCTTACGCAAAACAACAATTTTCACCACCGAGACACAGAGTCACAGAGAAATAAGAAAGATTTTCTTCTCAATTCACTGAACTATTTAAGATATTCTTACTTAAAGTTCCGTGTCTCCGTGTCTCTGTGGTAAGAAAATACTCTATCTGCGTAACATCAGTCATTAATTCATAATTCGTGCTTTTCCAGAGCCGCGCTAGCGGCGCCATCTTTGTAGAACATCCAACCATACGAGATAACATCACGCTCTACTCTACAACTCGCAGAGTGAGCACTGGTCCGGCCATAATTCATAATTCGTAATTCATAATTCGTAATTGCCTTTCCAGAGCCATGAGGTCAGCTCCTTTTTGTTCGACCATTAACGATGCCTTCTGTGAAATACTTTGACCTGTGAAAAATCCGCCCGATTAAACCGTTGAACGCACAACGAAAAGAAGAGCATTCCTATCAGAACAACAATCAACAGAGCCAACTGCGGCGTGACAATAAATCCGCCAACGTCAAATGCAACGCCGTTGTGTATCATCGCAGCTTCTGTCATCCCATCCATTTCCAGAGCAATGGAACGGAATGCCGATGTGGTGTAGGTCAGCGGATTGAGATAGACGATGGGACGAAGAAATCCCGGCAGCACGGTTGTCGGTATATATGCTCCCGAAAGAAATGTCAACGGCATGGCGATGACTGATATCATCACCTGAAATGTCGAGGAATTCTTCGACAATGTCGCCAGGTACAATCCTATAGATGCAAACGTGACACCGACAATAAGCATGACTCCCGCCATCTCTATAAAATGCCGGAGATCAAGATTCAACCCGATGAAGAGGCCGATGATGACAATCAGCATTCCCTGCAGGACGGAAATCGCCGTCGCCGAAGCAATCTGTCCCAGAGATATCTGCCATCGCGCAATGGGTGCGACCATGATTTCCTTCATGAAGCCGCTGGCGACATCTTCAATAATATTCATTGAATTGTTCAGGGCCGACTGGAATACCGTCATGATAATTATGCCCGAAATGAGATAGTTCATCGGTGCGGCAATGCCCGTTGCCGCCGCTTTCATGACAAATGAAAAGATAAACAGGAAAAATCCGGACATAAAGAGAGTGAAAAAGAATCGCATTTTGTCCCGGCTGAATGCCGTCAGGTTACGGAAAAGAATGGCTGTGATAGCTCGCATTATTTTCGAATCTCCTTTCCGGTGATGGCAATGAAGACTTCATTCAAGGTTCCCTTATGCACTTCAAAATCGGTGATGGAGTCTTTCCACTGCGAGAGAAGTTCCAATGTTTCACCTACGCTCCGGGATTGAATCACAAACACATCACCGGCTTCTGTAAAGGAAAGATTCTTCTTTCCAAGATATTCCCGCAGCGCCTCACCGGCGGAAGTTTTTATTTTCACGATATCCGATGTATGCAGGCGTTTCAGATGCGACGGCGTGTCGAACGCAACGATTTTCCCGTGATCGATGATCGCGACCTTATCGCAGATTTCTGCCTCATCCATATAGTGCGTTGTCATGAAGACTGTCATGTTCTTTTGCTTTTGCACCGTGCAGATGTAGTCCCAGATATTTGCACGTGTCTGCGGATCCAATCCGGTTGTCGGTTCATCCAGAAAAAGCACTTTGGGGAAATGCACCAATCCCCGTGCAATTTCCACCCGCCGTTTCATCCCGCCGGAGAGGCTTTTCACCATCGCTTTCTGCCAATCCAGAAGACCGACAAGGTCAAGGGCAAAACCTATTCGCTCGCGGACTTCTCCCTTCGGAACATTGTAGAAGTCGCAGTGCAGCCTTAAATTTTCTTCTACCGTCAAATTATTGTCGAGCGTCGATTCCTGAAATACGATGCCGATATCTCTGCGGACTTTCGCTTGATCGGTATTGACATCGTGCCCGGCGATCTTCAGCGAGCCGGTTGTCTTTTCAAGAATGGTGCACAATGTGTTAATGGTTGTTGTTTTTCCCGCACCATTCGGTCCCAAAAAAGCGAAAATAGATCCCTCGTCAACATCAAAAGAGATATTGTCGACAGCGAGTTGATCGCCGTACTTTTTTATAAAATTATGGACTTCAATAATCTTTGACACGATACATGTTTCTCCAATTTTAGTTACTATTGTGCGAACTACTGGATGCAGATTTATTATCTCGTTCCGAAGCTCTGCTTCCGATCTTCTTTTGCCACAGAGATCACAGAGAACACAGAGCAAAGCGTCATGGTGAGCGAGTTCCGAAGGGACGAGTCGAACCATCGTTCCCAATCTCTGCAAGAAAACACATCACGCTTTTTCTTTCGTCTCGCCTTCATTCGGCATACATCCGCACCGGTGATGAAATTCATTCCTGAATTTTTCCCGCTCCTCGGGCGTCATTGCCGCGAACCGCTGTTCAAGCTTATGTGACCAGCGGTCGTGGCGCCATCCGTGCCGGCCAGGTCCCCAACCGCGCAGCAGAATATGCGAAAGCAGAAGCAGCCCGATCGCCTGCCAATACGTGATCACCGGACCCTTGAACAACTCCGGCACAAGAGCATTCCACAATAGCATGACAACGCAACCGACCACAAATGCCGCAACAATGGCAATGGCAATCATCTTTGCAACTCTCAATACCCACTTGCTTTTCATAGCATCCTCCTTTTACAGTTCGTTGTATAATTCCTGCAGTACCTCGCGGAGATATAGTACCGCATATCGTTTGCGCGCGAGCAGCGTGTTGACGCTCTCACCGGTGATCTCCGCAATCTCTTTGAAGCGCCTGCCTTCCAGTTCATGCAGAATGAAAACTTTCCGCTGTTCCTCAGGAAGCTCGTCAAGTGCATCGGCAAGCTCCGTCCATACAAGGGAGCGGCCATAGACTTCGTCCGGTTCCTGTGCGGGATCGAAAAGGAAATCCTCAGGATTCAGCGGGAGCCCCGTTTCGTCATCCAGCGGAGCGGGACTCCGATGTTTTCGTTTCCTGTACCAATCGACGATCCGGTTTCGTGCGACGGTAAAGAGCCACGACGAGAGTTTTTCTATCGGCTCCGTAATGCTGTAACTCGAAAGGAGCTGATACAAAACATCCTGAAGAATATCTTCAGCATCCTCTTCCGTCTGCACACGCCTTCGGATGAAATCGAACAACCGTGAATGCTGGCTCTTGATAACAGCCTCTGCCACGGTATTGCGTGTATCCGATGTATGAGGTTCAACCGCCAAAGAATCTCCCTTTAAAAGAGTAGACGTTTATGACTTCAGAATATTGTAATGATAGTGAGAATTCTCGAAAGAAAGACGATACGGAAGATTGCGGCATTGCTGAGAGGAAATATTGCTTACAGAGGCTTTGATGGAATGAGATGTGCCCCTAACTTTGTCATTCCGGCCTGCCCACTGTTTTTATGGTGAGCGAGTCCCCGTGCAGGAGGACGAAAGCCGGCCAACGGCTCGTAGAGAATCCAGCCGTTGATCTTTCCCTATTAATACCGGCAATCGCCGTAACATTGGGTATTGAACCGGCGTATTCGAATCCGTATTTTAATAATGCAGCGTAATACCCTGCAATTTTTTCCATCTTGGAGACTTTTATGAAAAGATGCGCATCGCCTGCACTCATCTACGCCGTCATCGTGACGCTTTTCATATCCCCGGCACTTTATCCGTGCACAACATTTGTGCGGCATCATGGAAATCGGCTGGTCTTGGGACGTAATCTCGACTGGATAACCGGAACAGGCCTCATCATTGTAAATCCACGGAATCTTGAAAAGGTGGCGATTACGGATCCTTCAGAAAAGCCGGCCACATGGGTTTCAAAATTCGGCAGTGTAACATTCAACCAGGTGGGAAGAGAACTGCCATTCGGCGGCATCAACGAAAGCGGACTGGTTGTAGAACACATGACGTTCGATAAAACGGCCTATCCGTCCAAAGATCACCGCGCCGCCATCGGCACATTTCAATGGATACAGTTTCAACTCGATAATTACTCTTCAGTCGAAGAAGTAATCAACAGCGATACGATCGTGAGAATTTCCGACGCGACTAACAAGATCCACTTTTTGGTGTACGACCGATCCGGCCATACTGCGGCAATCGAGTTCCTGGACGGCAAGATGGTGTGTCACACCGGCAAGGACTTCCCCGTCCGGGTTCTGGCCAATAGCTCATACAATGAATCACTAAGTTGTTACAACAATAATGGTGATACACAGTACAATCGGTCACTCTATAATTTTTCTACCGCTGCACAGGACAACGTTCAGGCGGATGCTTCTTCCAAAGATTCGCTTATTGAAAATTCGTTCCACACATTACGCGATGTGAGCCAGGGATTGGGTACGAAATGGAGTATCGTCTACGATATCTCGGACATGAAGATATATATCAAGGTCTTCGAAACGCCCACGATTGTCGGCGAGCAAAAGATCTTCCGGAGGCAGCCGCCGTACGATCCTATAACGAAGATTGTCGACTTCAAAGCGTTGGATTTCAATTGTTCCGGCGTGGCAAAAGTATTCGATCTGAATTCTGATCATGACGGAGTCGTGAATCCTTACTTCGTGGATTATTCAACCGCCATCAATCGGGATTTTATCGGCAGGGCATTCGCATTTTTCAAAGGATGGGGAGTGCCTATCAGTCTGAAAGACGAAGACATGGACAATCTGGCAAAATATCCGGATTCGTTTAAGTGTCGTGCAGTCAAATAATTGTGTTTGCCTGTTTCTGATCTCCGCTTCGCGGAGTTTCAGGATGACATACTCTGCCACAGAGAACACACGATTCTCTGTGGCAAATCTTTTCCTTCGGGCATTACATTTCAGAGCGACGAATTCTATTTCTTGTGAAGGATCTTTGCTCCAACGAATCCGTTAAATTTTGTTGAGGATGCATTACTATACGCCCCGATATTGTCTGTGCAGAGGTAGTCTCCCACATCAAGATCCCGGGGAAGTTGGACGGAAAGAGAAATCTTGTCAAAGCTGTCGCAGGTCGGTCCGACGACCGCACAAATTTCCGTCTCGCCTTCTTTGAAGGCGTGAAAGTTAGGAATCCAATGATCGTACACCACTCCGGAAAACGTGTGATAGACGCCATCATTGATGTGGTAGAATACTTTGCCGTCTCTGCGGGCCTTTCCGATGATCTCCGTAACGAGAGTCGCAACCGTGGCCACCATAAATCTCCCGGGTTCGGCAAGGATCTGAATATCGTCCGGGAAGAGCCGCGAGAACTCGGAGTTCAGGAGGGAGGCAAGCGTTTCGAATTGCGGAACGGAGGAGTCGTAGGGGACCGGAAAACCACCGCCGATATCGACGAGGTTGAGCGGGAATCCCTTCTTCCGCGCATCGTGAAGTACCGTCGCGGCGATGTCGAGCGCCACGGTGTAGTTGTCGAAGTTCGTACACTGGCTCCCCGTGTGGAAACTGACCCCTTCAACATTCAGTCCCATGTCGAACGCCTCCTGGATCAGCTGCTGGGCATCCCCCGGCTCCGCGCCGAATTTCGATGCCATTTCGACCTGCGAACCGGTGTCCGGAACCTTCAAGCGAAGCACTAATCCTGCCGTGTCGCAGTGACGCTTGAGTTTTGTCAACTCCGCACTATTGTCGTACGTCACCAGAGGTTTGTACTGTTTTATTTTTGCAAGCGTCGGGGAGTCCTTGATCGTGTTTGAGAAAATGATCTTATCCCAGACAAAATGCTTTCGTTCCTTCTTATCAAAGTGTTTGATGTATTGATAGACCTGCATGAACTCATTGTACGATGCGACATCGAAACTCGATCCTTCTTCGAACAGCGTTTCGATAATCTGCTGCTCAGAGTTGGCCTTCACCGCATAGTAACACTGAACCCGCGGCAGGTGCTCTTTGAATGTCCGGTAATTCTGCCGGAGTTTGTCGTGATCGATGATGAGCAGAGGGGTGCCGTGCTCCCCCGCCAATTTCAGAAGTTCTTCGTGTCTATCCAAGTTGTTCTCCGTATAGCGGGTTTTCTTTTTCCGTGTCCATCTGTGTTTTTCTGTGTCATCAGTGTTCATTTTTCTTCTGAGACTGTACTATCGTCATGGAAAGAGCCGCACACAGATGACACTGAAAAAACACTGATGTACACTGATACAGTATTAATAGCGCCTCATCCGGGAAGCTTTTTCATGAGGGCTTTCAACTCCTCAACTTCCTTGTTGTTTTCAAGATATGACTCAACCAGGTTTTTCCGCAGTTCCTCTCCCCGCTCATAGAGGCGTTTTAGCTTTTTCGGTTTTGTCGTTTGCCGGACGTATGCCACAAGAAGTGGGAAGGCGACTGTCACGTCGATGTAGGCTGTTACGGTTTCCTCCAGCCGCGCGGGATCAATCTTTCCCCAGCTGACTGCTTCGCTGGGAGGCGCGCCGGAAAGTCCTCCGGTGTCCGGACGTGCATCTGTAATGTTGATGTCGTAGTCCTGGCCTGCTTCCGGAATCATCAGCACTTCCTGGATCTGCGGTTCCGTCTGCAGCATGAAGTTCTTCGGGCTTCCCCCGCCGATAAGCAGAACGCCTGTCTTCCCTTTTTCGTATCTCTTTGCATTGAGGATGATGGCGGTGGAATCGTTGACGTCGATGCTCGGATTTATCTTGAGCTTGAAATAATTCTGCAATCCCGCCGCTTCTGCCAGAAGTTCGAGCCCTGCCACGTTCATGCCGATCGTGGAATCCCCCGGGGAGGATGTAAACACGGGAATCCCGTTGCGGTATGCTGCAGCCAGTACGCTGACCTCACCGGTCTTATTCTTTTGCTCGAAGTCGTTGAGAGCCTTGCCGAGGTGATGGTAATATTCTCTCGTTCCCATCTCCTTTTGGAATTCCGGCTGCAGCATAATCTTCCGCAGGATTCTGTCTGTCGCCATCAGGACGTCTTCGTAGTCAAACAGAATATCATAGATTCGGGTTACGCCTTTCTCGCGCAGATCAGCGTCGTCCACCGTATGCGTCCCGCGGAACAACGGCATGTTGAGAGCAAAGTGCATGTCGTGATACATGTTGGCGCCTGTTGCCACCAGCCAGTCCACGAATCCATGATTCATCAGGGGAATGATTGTGGATGGCCCGAGACCGGCCGGCGTCAAGGCTCCCGCAATACTCACACCGATAGTGACATCCTCTTTCGAATATTTGTCGCGCATCAACTGACAGGCAGCTCTCAACCTGCCCCCGTTGTAGGCATCCATATTGTCGATGACGCTCGCAATATCGCTGTCTTTCGAGATCGCTTCGGGCAGCACTCTTTTCCCCGAAAGGTATTGGTGCTTGTGCATATTGTGTTTCGTCGAGTGGTCCATATTCTTTCCTTTGATAGATTCTATAGAGTGTGAGATTCAATGAAAAATGATTGCCACAGAGATCACAGAGAATTTATCGTACTAAACCTGCAAGAGACTGCTCATTTCAAAAGGCTTGCACAATCAACGCTTTTCAGAAATTTAGACGCCCGTAAGGAAAAATGGAAACAAATCCACTCTTTGTCTTCATCTTTTCTCTGTGTTCTCTGTGACCTCTGTGGCAATATCTTTCTACTTTCTAAATGCGTAATTCATCAGCTTATACGTGAGCTTCGCTGCCGTGTAGTCAGGGTGCTGCACTCCTTTGTTCGGAGCGAACTCAACAACATCAAATCCCACAATTTTTTTCTGTTCTCCTATCAGACGGAGAAGCCTCATTGTCTCCGGCCAGAACAATCCGTTGGGTTCCGGTGTTCCGGTGCTTGGCATGATCGGTGGATCGAACGCGTCGACATCAAACGTCACATAGACGTGCTGTGTAAGCTTCGGAAGAACCGCAGGAATCCAGTCTTCCGCCGCGCGAATCTGGTGGGCATACAGCGTCGTGATCCCGCTGCTGCGGATGAATTCCGCTTCCTCCGGTGAGAGAGCGCGAATGCCTACCTGTACGATGCGGGCCGGGTCCATGAACTCACACACACGCGCCATGGCGCTGGCGTGACTGTATTTCGAGCCCTCGTAGCTGTCACGCAAATCTGCATGAGCGTCGAAGTGAATCACCGAGAGATCAGGGTATTTCTCCAGATGCGCTTTGATCGGTGCCTGGGAGACGGTGTGCTCACCTCCAAGAACGGCGACAAACTTGCCGTCCGCAATGAGCTTCTTCACCGCCTCATAGATCTTCGTCATCGCCCTTTCATCTGCACTTTTTCCAAAAACGATGGGCGACAGCGTTGTGATCCCGACACGCTTGCAGAGCTCTGTGCCAAGCTCCTCGTCATAGAACTCCACGTACCGCGAAGCGTCCAGGATGGCCTTGGGTCCACGGCCAGTTCCTCCGCCATAGCTTACGGTGTGTTCGTAGGGGACGGGAAGAACGGCGATTTTTGAAGAATCATAGGAAGAAATCTCCCGCTCCAGACCGAGAAAATTCCCTTTTTTTCCGAGAACTGTGACTTTTGATCTTTTTTTCATATCCGGCGTTTGAACGTAGTGCGTGAGCGTTTAATGTGGGTCAAATCTAAGAAAGAAAGTGATTATTCACAAGAGGAGGGGATCGCAGATTACAGATTACAGATCGCAGATTACTGATTACAGATCGCAGATTACTCAGATTACGCAAAGGACCATGTCGGCACGGTCTCATGACCGTGCCGCTTTTTGCCACAGAGGTCACAGAGAACACAGAGCCCCTCGACTCATCCCTGCGGGACTTGCTACTAATGACCTTGTCGATGCCTACGCAAATATATTCTTCACTGCGCTCCGTTCAGAATGACATTTTGCTCTTTTGTCACTATTTTTAAAAACAAAGACAACGTCTTTGAATATTCCTCGGGATGACGCAAAACAGACATCACATCATGGTGAGCGAGGGAGCGAAGCGACCGATTCGAACTTGCCTGTGGTGAGCGAGTCCGGCGAAGACCGGACGAGTCGAACCATCGTTCCCACGTTATCTACGAGCCGTAGGCCGCGTGGAAACGCCGCCTCCGGGAGCTTTGCTTTCGAACCACGTGAGAGCCCGCGCCATCTTTATGGAGAATTCCTTTTTGCACCTACGGCGCTTTCTTGCTACATTACATGCAGAGAAGCGTCACATCATAGCAGGAACCAAGTTATGGAAACATTGAACGATACTATTGAAGCGAAAGACCGGTACACAATCGTGGTCTATGGGGACTCCATTTCCCGCGGCGTAATTTATGATGAGGAAAAGCATAAGCACTTATTACTACTGGAAAGTTTTACGAATCTCCTGCGCGAACGCCTTAAAGGGGTTGTGTACAATGCAGCAAAGTTCGGCAGCACGATTGTGGAAGGCTTGCTCCGGCTGCAGAATGACGTTTTGAGAAGAAAGCCCGATATCGTCTTAATAGAATTTGGCGGCAACGACTGCGACTATCCTTGGGATGCGATCGCAGACAATCCTTCCGCAGAGTTTCATCCGAACACGGAATGTTCGGCCTTCTACGAGCTGCTCAGGGACATGGTTGAGAAACTGCGCACGATGAATATTGTGCCCGTTCTGGTCTCCCTCCCGCCTCTTGATCCCGACAAGTACTTTCGCTGGGTCAGTCATAACAGCGAACAGGCAGGCAAAAATATTCTGCAATTCATCGGGAATGTATCGCACATCTATTCCTGGCACGAACGGTACAATGCCGCGATCCTTCGCGTGGCCGAAGAGACCAAAACTCGACTGATTGATATCCGCTCTGCATTCCTGCAAGAAGACGATTATACCAAATTGATCTGCCTTGACGGAATTCATCCGAACAAAGAAGGGCACAAAGTGATCGCGGATAAGATATTGCGCTATATCCAATCGGATTACATGTTCCTTTTGAATGCGTGAGCATTTTTTTAGCAGCACCGGCGTGAGTAGCGCCGGTCCGCCGGCTTCAGACGATTCTGGAGCCGTTTCTTTTTGTCTTTCATTCCCGTTCCTAAGCTCTTTCTCGTTCCCACTTTGCCAAAGAATTCATTGAGCAGAAGTTGTGATGACTTCACACTCTTTTGAACCAAGAGAATGAGCATTATATGAAAAGGCAATTTTCGGTTTCTGGTGAAGTCGCTCTTCATGGTTCGATTCGTTGTCTTAAATTCTTCACTAAAGAGCAGATTTCGGAGAAATTGAATTATGGAGTTTATTTTCCATGCTATTCTCCTGACATTGATAATTGGGAGGTTATAGCTGTAAAATAATCTATTTTGTCAAACAATCACCTTAACTTAATGGCATTGACTTATAGCACCCAATAAATTGAGTCCGCATTGACGACCAAATATCACACCCGAACTCACAGGCGCGTTGTCTTTTTCATCGCCACCAACATTATCGCAACCGCGCTCATACTTATCCTCCTGGAATTGGGCATCCGCATTCTGCGTCCCGACATCAGGCCGGAAGGAACTTCCTCTTCGCTGGTCACTGATTCGCTGTATGGATCTTCAGCGGCACTGCGCCCCGAGGCTGCGGGCTACAGCGGCGGCGCACGGGTTGTCGTCGACGCGCTTGGTTTTTGGAAGTACTCTGTCCAACCGGATTCACTTCAGGACGGATGGCTCTTGCTTGGAGATTCTGTAACATTGGGAATCGGGATTGAACCGGATTCTACATTCGCCGGACGGATGTCGGGGGGACGTAGATACTCCGTGCACAATGCATCATGGATTGGATATTCATCAAGGGATTACTTGAATATCGCACGATCATTACTGCGTGACCACATTCCATCCACGTTGCAGCGGCATCCTATCCGGCGCGTCACGATCTTCTGGACACTGAACGATGTCTATTCGAATTGCGACATCGGCCTTGCACCGGGACAATCGATTCGCAATCGCGGCTCGTTCTTTCTTGGTTGGTTGCGCCGTTACTATTATACGTATTCATGGTTGAAAGCTCTTCTCTTTGACCGCGCGAAAGATTACTACGAGTTTGACCGGCAATTCTACCACCGGAATGATGTGCGGTATCAAGCGGCAATGGCAGATATCGACAGTCTCAATAAGATCTGCACGCAAAAGAACATCCGGCTTGATATGGTGCTGCTTCCGTACGAATATCAGCTGCGCAATTGCGATTCCAGCGCATTTGCACCCCAACAACTGCTCACGCATGATTTGACTCGACGTGGAATCGAATATCACGACGCCTCCTCGTCCCCGGAGTTTCAATCCTCCGATTCCAAATCATTGTTCTTGTTCGGCGATGGAATTCATTTTTCGTTCAAAGGTCACCAACGTGTGTTTCAATTTCTGACACGCGTGCAACACGCACAATAGTTATGCACTGCGGCAGATCTCGCACAGAACAGCAGCATGAAACGGTGGATGCTCCTGACATACCCCCTTACCAGAATCTGGCTATCTTTCACTTTTTTTCGGATTCGTCCTTCAGTTCGAAATCATCAAACTGCATTTTGTTCACAGCGCCCTCAATACTTCACTTATTCTTCTTCTTTATTGCCGAGTCGGAAAATGCTATATTGAAGCAGATCTTGATGGACAGACTACCATCCTGCTTATGTCGGTACACACACGCTCGGAGTTACTCGCAATGAAACGGACCCTACGCGCTTTCTCTCTTCTTTCGATCATCATTGCCTCACTCGTATGCGCCCATGACACTCTCTGTCAAACCCTGTGGATCAATGAGTTTATGGCATCCAATAGTAAGACCATTGCCGACCCGACTTATAAGGAGTATGGTGATTGGATTGAGATTTACAATTCCGGTGATGCTGTAGTGAACCTGAAAGGATATTCAATCACTGATCTTCTCTCGCAACCGCAAAAATATATTTTCCAATCAGAACTCAACGTTCTACCCAGGGGATTCATTCTTATCTGGGCGGATGACAAGGCAGTGGGCGCCCATACTAATTTCAAACTGAGCGCCGGTGGTGAGAGTATCGGCCTGTTCTCCCCCGCCGGACAGGTGGTAGATAGCCTTTCATTCGGGGCACAGCAAAACGACGTCTCGTACGGCAGATATCCCGATGGATCGACACATTGGTACACGTTTTCCCCGGCAACCCCGGGAGCAGCGAACCTCGAAGTGAGCATCGTCGACCGCCTTGCGTCACCAATACCATCGTCCAAAAGTGGCTTCTATGGTTCCCCAATGTTCGTAGCACTCACACATCCTGTGGCTGATGCTGTCATTCGATACACAGTGGATGGCCATACGCCGACGATAACCAGCAGCATCTACACAAAACCGATTTCCATCGATTCCACCATGGCGGTACGCGCTAAAGCGTTTAAAGACGGTTTTTTCCCAAGTGCCGTTTCGACCTCAACTTTCTTCATCAACGAAGAATCCGAACTGCCGGTGTTTTCGTTGGTCACAGATCCGGAAAATTTTTTTAGCGATTCCTCTGGCATTTATGTTGAAGGAAAGAATGGGATCATCGATCACTGCAGTACCGCACCCCGCAATTGGAATCAGGATTGGGAACGCCCGGTGGATCTTGAATTGTTCGAAAAAGACCGCCAATCGGCGTTCGCCGTATCCACGGGAGTAAAAATCTTTGGCGGCTGCGCCCGTCTCTATCCAGAAAAGTCTCTTGCTTTCTACTTTCGTCAGGAATATGGCTTTAACAAATTACAGTACCGCCTTTTTTCCGATCTCCCAATAATAGAATACAATAATTTTCTTCTGCGAAGTTCCGGCCAAGATTGGTGGCGCACGATGTTCCGCGACGGCATGGTACAGACGCTGATTAAACAGGGAATGAAAACCGGATACCAGGATTACAGGCCAGCGATATTGTTTATCAACGGTCAATACTGGGGGATCCATAATATCCGTGAAAAACTGAACGATCACTATGTCGAATCACATTTTGGCGTGAGTCGCGAGAATGTCGATTTCATAGATCTAAGCAAAGGCGTCACTGCAAACAATGGAGATACGATCGCTTACGAGGCGATGATCAATTTTCTTACCGCAAACTCGCTGACTATCTCCGCCAACTATGAGTATATCAAGTCCATTGTTGATATCGACAACTATCTGGATTATCAGATCGCAGAGATCTATGCAGCCAACGGCGACTGGCCAGGATCTAATATGAAGCTGTGGCGTGAGCGGTCTTCTGCCGGAAAGTGGCGGTGGATGATTTCCGATATGGACTTCACTTTTGGAGGCAATGCTGAGGGGCAATATACTACAAATACGCTCGCACAGGCGACCGCCACAAATGGGCCGAGCTGGCCCGATCCTCCTTGGGCAACATTGATGCTGCGAAAAATGTTGGAGAATTCGGAGTTTAAAAATGAGTTCATCCAGCGATTCGCTGCTCACATGAACACAACCTTTGAGGCAAATCATGTATTGAACGTCATCGACAGTCTCGCCGCCGGCATTGCATCTGAGATATCGAGACATAAGACGCGTTGGCCACAATCGCTCTCTATGGGGCCGAGCCCTGTCTCATGGACAGGAAATGTACAGGTGATGAAAGATTTTGCAGTAACTCGTGCCGCCGCTATGCGTAGTTTTATAAGTACCCAATTCTCAATCACCGGATCATACGCGCTTACACTGGGGCGAAAAGATTCCACGCGTGGCAAAATATTTGTCCATGGTATTGAGATCAGGAATTTTGCATCAAAAAATCTTTTCTTTAAAAACATTCCAGTCTCAATCCGTGCCCTCGCCTTGCCGGGATTCCGATTTGCGGGATGGCAGGGAGCAACCACATCGACCTCGTCCGAAATTTCCCTGATCCTCTCCAGTGATGCCACGCTCACCGCGATATTCGAACCAGCCGCACTCTCGGTCACCACACCGGTGATCAACGAGATCAACTACAAATCCTCTTCCCTGTTTGATACGGAAGACTGGATCGAATTGTATAACCCGACAAGTTCGAGCGTCAATCTTACAGGATGGAAATTTCGCGATGATAGTGCACACGTGTATGTGTTTCCTGCGAACACTCTTCTGCAAGGAAGATCCTATCTCGTGCTTTGCCGGGACACTGCAAGATTTTTGTCGCTGCAATTTGGTGTCCGGCCGGTAGCGGGAAATTTCGGTTTTGGGCTCCGCAACGAAGGCGAGACAATCCAGTTGGTCGACAGCGCCGGCGCCATTGCCGACGAAGTGCATTATATGCCGTCCGGGCAATGGCCTGTTGCTCCGAATGGCACCGGTGCTACACTGGCGCTTCTCAATCCGCAGTCGGATAATTCGCAACCGGAACAGTGGAGAGCATCGGCGGCGTACGGCACACCCGGCGCACTCAACGACATCTACAGCCGCGTTACCGAAACGCTTGACCTAACGCCGCAGTCGTTTGAACTTTTTAATAATTATCCGAATCCGTTCAATCCGGCAACAACAATTCGGTTTTATTTGCCGGAGCGATGTCAGACGACACTGACAGTGTACAATCAACTCGGACAAAGGGTTCGGGAGTTGGTAGCTGGTTTTCTGACTGAAGGAATGCACACCACCGTTTTTACTGCGGAGAATGCGGCATCCGGTGTATATTTTTGTGAACTCGTGACACCAGCATTCAGAAGTATGAAGAAATTCGTACTGCTCAAATAGTATCAGGTGATACTAGGTGTGGAAGATACAGGGCGGAGTGTTGTCTAAAAATAGATACCGCTCGTACAATTGTTCACTTTCCACTCCGAGGAATACATACCCGCCTCCATTTGTCCGGAAATCAAAGTGCCAACCTCCTACCCCATGGCATTGTAGATCTTCACTGTCACAAATGATGATTGCGGAACGGAAAACGTGATCGTCGTACTCGAATTGAACGGATTGGGATAATTCTGATTCAATACGATATTATCCGGTAGGACATACGACTGCTTCTGCTAAACACCGGTCGTGCCGGCGTATCTCATGATCGCCCCGGTTTCTCCCACGGCCCGCGCATTGTTTGCATCGAGAAAGAGCATGCTGTTCATGTTGGTGACACCTTCCGCAGTAAGCGCCCATATTGCTCCGCCATCTGTCGAGTGAAGCATGCCTTTCCCAGCCGGTCCACTTGCCAGCACCCATCCGTTGTTTGCATCTGCAAATTTGACATCAGCGACTGAGAATAGCAGTCCGGCGCCATAATCGGTCCATTGCGCACCGCCGTTTGTCGTTTTCATCACAACGCCGCTTGAACTCGTCCTACCCACAAGCCAGCCGATGTTTTGATTTAAGAAATAAATACCTTGAATTCGAAGAGTGGTGCCATACGATAACCGTATCTGCCAGGCGACGCCCGCGTCTGTCGTTTTCACCAGAAGGCCGTTCGATTCGGTGTACGCCCAACCCATGTTGGCGTCAACAAACTGCACGCCATAAAGTCTCGACCATGTCGTATTTTGGGAAAGAGTGGACCATGTAGATCCACCGTTTGTTGTCTTAAAAATAGCATCGACTGTCGGCTTTGATCCATCGGTACCACCAACCGCCCAACCGGTGGCTGCATTCAGGAAGTAGCGTTTGGTAACGCTGGACGGTCCGCTCTGAATATTCCAAGTGGCACCGGCGTCGGTAGTTTTATATACGCCGGCGTCTCCACCAATCCATCCGGTGGTGGCGTTGACAAAATAACATCCAATTAAGAGAGGGCTGCCGGTGATCGTCTGACTTGTCCATAAAGCGCCGCCGTTCGATGTTTTAAGAACAATTCCTCCGGATCCGACAGCCCATCCCGTATTTGCGTCGATAAAGAATACATGCCTGAGTGTGTTTGTTGTTCCGCTGGTTTGCGATGTCCATGTTTGGGCAGAAAGCTGCACAATGATACCGAGCACAAGCATCAGGAGTAAGCGAATACTTTTCATTCTTGCGAACCCCCTCTTTGGAAAAGCAATAGATGACCAATGATTACTAAAATTACAGCGGAAGTCCTTGGATATCAATCACCCGAAAGTAGTAATTTTGGAAATTGCTAAAGCAGCGATTTGGAGGGCAATGCGCCGGATCGGCGGATCAGTCACTTCTTGAGGTACTTTAGGACGGCTTCGGTGCGTGAATGGACGTGCAGTTTGTCATAAATATTGCGGAGGTGTGTACGAACCGTTTCCACACTGAGAAAGAGCGTGTCGGCGATTTCTTTGTAGCGATATCCCTTTGCGAGGTACGAGAGAATCTCCTGCTCCCGCTTACTCAGAACGGATGCGACCTGTTGCCCGTCGGACGACTGTTGAAACGTCTGTACAACTCTTCGTGCAATTGTGCCCGACATCGGAGATCCGCCGCTATATACATCCTGAATGGCATGAAGAAGCTCCACCGGCGGAGTCTTCTTCAGAAGGTAGCCGCTTGCGCCGGCTTTGAGTGATTCGAAAATACTGTCATCGTCTTCAAAAACCGTAAGCATGAGAATGAGCAATTTGGGATTTTGCGCTTTCAGCTCGCGAATACACTCGATTCCCGATTTGCCCGGCAAATGAATGTCCATGAGAACAATATCCGGAATAATCTGCGGAATTTGTTCCAGTGCACTCTCCGCTGTGGGAAACGCACCCACGCACCGAAAGTTGCCGGCACCGTCAATGAGAGCCGTCAATCCATTGCGAATTTCATCGACGTCTTCAACAATCGCGATATGGATTATTTCGTCATTCATCATGAAGACAACTTAGACATTTTGCATTATTAAGACAATCACACAAAAGTAGTAGATTGAGACTTCTGAAAAACTCTCGTGCATTGTCCAGAATGATGAATATTTCCCTCGCCACCACGCTCCAGCGTTCATTGACTACGCCGGAATTGCTTTTTCCAACACGATGGTTGTTCCCTTCCCTGGCATGGAAGAGATTGTAAATGAACCATCAATTTCTTCCATCCGCTTGCGCATATTGATCAGGCCGTTGCCGAACGCATGTACAGACGACATATCGAAGCCCGCTCCATTGTCATGAATGACAATGCGCAGTATTTTTCCTTTCAGTGTAAACGAGACCTCTACGCTTGTGGCACCAGCATGCTTCACAATATTGTGGAGCGCTTCCTTCACCACCAGGAAAATATTCCGGCGTTCTTCTGCACGCAGCTTTAACACATTTTCCAGATCCGGTGTGGCACAATGGTAGTCAATGCCCGCCGACTCCAAATACTCCCCGACAAATTCTCGCAGATACGCTATGAGGCTTTCCAGCGCATCATTTTTCGGATTGATGGCCCAGACAATTTCGCTCATTGAATCAATAACATCGCGCGACCGTTCGGAAATTTTTTGAAGTTGCGCATCCACCAAACTTTGCTCTTTCACATTCCGGTGTGCCAGTTCGCTCATGATGGCGATTTGCGTCAGAGCGGATCCGATTTCATCGTGCATGTCGCGTGAAATGCGTTCACGCTCCCGTTCCAAGGCACGCTCCTGCTCCAACTGTTCGATGCGGCGGCGGACTTTCCGATATTCATTATACTGGATGAGCATGACCAGCAGCGTCAGGCCGGCACCGGCAAGCAGCACGAGAAACCACCATCTCTTCCAGATGGGGGGCACAATAATGATGCGGAGCGAAGCCCCTTCTTTATTCCATATCCCGTCGTTATTGGAGGCCTTCACGCGCAGCACATACTCACCGTCTGCGACATTCACATAGCGGGCAGAGCGTATGGTACCGCAATACTGCCAGTCTGCGTCATAGCCCTCCATTTTATATGCGTATTGGTTTTTCGCCGGATCGGTGAATTCAAGCGCGGCGAATCCGACGGAAAAGTTGTTTCTATCATAGCTGAGAACCAACGGCGTGCCGCAATTGATGAGCGAGTCGATGGCGATCGGAATATCCATCACCGCCAGAGACGTCAGGACAACCGGAGGAGGAAATGGATTGTCTTTGATGTCCGAAGGGCGAAAAATATTGAAGCCGTTAACACCTCCAAAAAGCAATTCACCGCTTGTCGTTTTCCAAGCCGCTCCGGAGTTGAATTCATTCGCCTGCAGCCCATCTCCCTTTTCAAAATTCCGAAATCGGGCAGTCTTGATGTCGAACCGGGAAAGGCCTTTGTTGGTGCTGATCCAGAGGCAGGATGCATCGTCCGCAAGAATGGAATAGACATAGGGATTGGGAAGCCCGTCTTGTTCGCCGTAGTGCGCAAACCGGCCGGCGGCGATGGCAAATTTTTCCAAACCGATATCCGTACCCAGCCACAGCGTTCCTGCCGGATATTCACAGATTGTCCGGACATTATTATGAGCCAAGGAGAATTGATCGCCCCCCCGATGACGGAATTGTGTCCACTGATTGTGGAGGCGGTCAAACCGAATCAGCCCTGCATTCTCCGCTGCCACCCAGAGTATGCCGCCGCCGTCCTGGTACAATGAATGGATACGTCCAAACGCAGCCGTTGAAGCATTCGACGGAAACCATGTGGCCGTAAAGGTTCGTGTACGAAGCAGATAGAACCCATTGCGCGTTCCGATCCAGAGTGAGGTGTCTGTACAACGCCTGATGGCTGTCACAAAATTCTTTGAGCTGCTGCTATGCGGCGGTTCCTCAAACAGAATCGTCTTCCAGCGGTCCGTTGTGGGATCGAGGCGATTAAGCCCATGGTCAGTTCCAATCCAGAGCACACGCGCAGTATCTTCAAGTAGTGCGGTCACATAGTCACTGGCGATACTCCCGGCAAGCGATGAATGACGAAAGTGTTTCCAAGAATCTTGGTTTCTCTCGTAGCAATCCAATCCGGCGCCCCCTGTACCGATCCAGAGACGTCCGCGTGAGTCTTCAAAAAGTGATTTAATGAAATTGTCACTCAACCCATTCGGCTTGTCCGATTGAACGGCAACGTGGACAAACGGCTTTGAGTTGGTTCTCAGGATATTGACGCCGCCGCCGTCCGTTCCGATCCAGACGGTTCCCAAACGGTCCGCGAAGACGGCGCGAACAATATCATTGGTCAGACTCCCGGCAATATTTCTGTTGCGGCAAAAATATTCTTTCTTTTCCATCGATGGGTCATATCGAACCACGCCGTGATTGAACGTCCCAACATAGATATTGCCATGGCGATCTTCGCAGATCGATGAGACATAGAATGTATCTGCCAAATCTTCAGCAAGCCGAGTGGATGAATACGTATTCTCCCGATACTGATAGCGGCGAAGTTCTCCGTTGCAGCCATACCAGAGATCGCCTTTCGTACTCAGATAGAGACTGTACGCGTGTGTGCTTACCTGTGCTCCAGGCACATGCAAGTCGCCTTTGTTCAGGAGGCGCCATTGTTCTGTCTTGGTATCAAATGCAACAACGCCGATGGACGTTCCTGCCAGAAGAATCCCGGACGGCGCATTTGTCAATGAATAGACACCGAGCGTTTGCGAGGATGTGGCCGACTTGAATGGGAAGGAGGTCATTGTCTTTGTCCGATCGTCGAAACGAACAACTCCCTCACCCGTTCCAAACCAGAGCACACCGGCGGAATCTTCTGCCACGCTTTCAAAAGACGATGTACGCACCCGCGGCTTATGAATGGAGTGCTCAACGGCATCGATGAAGCCGCTGTGTTCGGGATCGTATCGGCATAACCCGTGGTCTGTTCCAATCCAGAGTTGTCCATGCCGGTCTTCATGGATGAAGCGGACGGTTCCCCGCGGTAGGGAGAGTGAATCGTCTTCGTGATGGCGATACACGGTAACAGCAAAGCCATCGTACTTGTTCAATCCGTCACCAGTTCCAAACCAGACATAGCCGAAATGATCCTGCGCAATGGCATACACAGAATTTTGCGCCAATCCGTCATCGACCGTAAGATGCGATATCTGAGCACCAGCGCAGCCGAAAACAACGAGAGACATAACAGCACTTTTTATTGATACACTGAGCAAATGATGCACACAAAAATTCCTGAAATGATACATTGAAAAAGTACCCGGAGCCCAAACAACGGACAGCGCACTTCCACTATGAGAGACCGCCAATCAATCCCTATCCTTCATCCCAAGGCGTATTCAAAGACGTTGTCTTTGATTTTTAAGAGAATGATCTTCTTCACCTCGGATGCTTCGGCGAGTTTACACTGAGCCAGTCGAAGTGCTCATCGTCCTCGTGTTCGCCATCCCGATGTGTCGGGATGAACGCGTCGAGGGACGGTTTCCGGCGATATCATTAGCAGCGATGTCCCGAAAGGACGAGTCGGGGGGTGTTTTAGATGATATGAATATTTTAGGAGGAGTTCTACTGATTCTTGATGTTCCGCATCATGGTGCATCGCAGACGCTAGGGTCGTTCATACGCCTTAATCATCTGCAGTATTGGCGTGAGTGCGCTTCCGGCGGCGGAAGAAGACAATGAAAGAACATGCAGCGGAGTTTTCCACCACAAATACTTCCTGCCAATCCCCGCCGGCTTTTCGTCCTGCGATGTGTCTCCGGCGAATCCCATTCGCATTGCAAATTGAAGCGCATCATCATGCGATGGAAAGGACGCATCAATCAGTTCAATCTGCGTACTGTCGATCTCAAACGGAAGGACGTATGCAGCAAAGTTATTCATACCCTCAAAGGCGTCCGACAAATCGGGAATGCCGTTTTGCACACCAAGCGGACCGGAAGCAAATCGCAGCGCCGCCAGGTGCGGCTGGAGTTCTTTCGTGGCGAATAGTGATGCAATGACAGCTGACTCTCCCGGGAATTTCTCTTTGAGAAGGGCGGCTATCCTGCGACTGGATTGCCGCGCTGCCGGAGATCCACTTTCGCTGACGATGCGGAAATAGATTGCTCCCTGCACACCCTGTATTTGATACGGATCAACACAGGAGAATTTAAACAACGAATCGATCGAAGCACATTGTCCCCGGTTAATGGAAAATATTCCAAAGGCCGCCAGTGGATTTTTCATCTCGTACAATTCAATGGACAGTTTTTCTTCGGCACAGTCTATGTTGGTCACAGTCAGACGTACGAAGCCGTATTCATAATACACCTCCGCCCCGCCATCGATATAACCGTACAGTCCCTTTCCCTGAAAGGACTGTTCATGCACCACCGTTCCGAAGGGAATATCCGACTGTTGCAGAAGATCTTGCGCTTCCGCTGCCATGCTCGCATATAGCACAGCTATAATAGAGCAAATTGTTTTTATCATCACATGCACTGCATCCCTCCTCATCAGCGTCGAAGCGTATCGCGTCAACCCAGCACGGTCTTCTCCCATTGAATTTTCTCCAGATCCGCTGTTCCCAATCCCAACCTCTGTGCCAATTCCAAGAAGGTTCTTCCCTTCGCCGATTCCTCTTTTTGCACCTTCATCTCGAATCTCTTTTTTAAAAGAATATCATATCCAACGCGATCGACAGCAACGGGATCCGTGCCGGCAATAATGGTATTGTATTCAGTGATGAACTGGGAATTTGCACCGGGTCCGCCGTCATAGCATCCGATAATTCCATCCACAATGTTCAACACTACCTTATCGCGCAAGGGAGCAAAGGCCGGTACCTCCGCGCAGGTTTCCGCCCAGAGTTGCTTGTGCAGCCTGCCTGTATTGGAAATTGAGCCAAAGGCGAGATTCTTCAATGCCAGCGTGACAGTTGGCCCTGCATTTTTTAGAATGGGCACATTGATAATTTTGGTAACATCCTTAGTGCAGATGTTGCTGAAGTAGGAGTGTTTCCCTTCGTTCACCATGTACGGCATGGTTTCTGCGTCGTATTTTTCTTCCACGTCCGCCCAGTAGAACCACTCTCTATCGATCATCTGTTCGCCGTACAGCCTGCCGTCTTTATCATAATAGGATCCCGCAGCGTCTTTTCGCTCTGTTCCTATAATGCGGATATCGGGGAAATTTTCCATTGTGAATCCGACTTCCTGCAGTTCAAACTCGCGACGGTCCCAGATGACAATATTCTTTCTCGGAATTCCGACATGTTCCAGTTGACGGATGATGGCATGTGTGATTTCGAGACTGGTGGAGAGAGTTTTACCAGCCACCGGATTTACTTTGAGTCCGATGATGTCATCGGGCGAAACAAATTCCCGCCAGCCAACATCGATCACCGATGCGCCGGTGAGTGCGAGAAGCGACTTCTCCACCATAGCGTTCACAATCGCCAGATCAGGTTTGTTGTTGGCCACTGCATGGGAGTGTGTCGCCTGTTCAACGCGGCCCGGATACTTGCCCGGCATGGAAGCAGAAGTGCGTGGATGCCTTGCGGCGTCTGCGATATTGGTTGCCGGCTTGGCATCAGATTTTTTCTCCTGCGCGGCAACCGGCGTGAGTGGAAGTGCATCAATAGCCGCGATGAGAGTTCCTGCAACGATTGTTTTGCAAAATTGACGGCGATTCACTGCGTTTCCAGCGAACGGATGTGTGTCGACCATAAGTCCTCCATCAAGTTGGCAAATAGCAGTAAAATGTATTATTGCACAAGAGAGATTGGAAACCCCAATACCATCAACGAGAATCGTTGCCCTGACGATCCCATCATTGCTTCTTCGGCACATCAAACTCGTAATTCAACGAATCTGTCGTTACTGTACCATCCGGGATGCGTTCAAAAATGGAGCTTGCCCAGAGCGGAAAACGAAAGGTTGGATCGTCCTTGTCATAGATTAAAAGACATTGTAGAAGCGGAAGCGTACGCGTGTATCCACTTTCAGTCATCGTGCTTTCGAGACCAAGAAGCTTTCCAAAAACATAAATATCCTGCTGCGGGGCGACGGTCCGGACAGGCTTATCATAAGCACCGTCCTTTGGCAGCACATGATCAAGTTTGACAATGAGAGCGATCGTATGGCTGTTGTATTCCCCTGTGAGATAAAACTCGCGATCGCTTTCGACGTATTGTCGTGCCCGTGGACCGGTACCGGGAAACTTCGCCTGGACGCACACAGTTCTGCCTTTCCAGGCCTGCGGATCTTTGTAGATGCAGGCATTATAAAATTCAAAATCGGCAATTTTCGTGGTTTTCGAAATCATCTCGGCGTCGAATTCCCTCCCATCCATCATAGCTGGAGACGAGACAACAGACGTATTGCCCGGGTGAACATTAATGCGGCTGCTGCCTCCGATAGTGCCGTTCTCTCCACCCGGCACACCAGCGCACGAAGAAAGAAACACTGCGACGGCAGTGTATGATATGTGAATTCTGTTCATGGCATGATCTCGCTCTTTGCTAATACATGCTCCCGAATTGAAGTTGATTCAACTGCTGGGTACGGCGAGTATCTCATTGATCGCTGCCGTCCGCAAGCGGCTCCACATAGGGAGGAACAACACGCAATCCGACTGTGATCTTTTCTCCCGCACTGAGAACAAACAGCAACACAAGTGCGCCACAAAGGATATACCAACCTCGGCTCAGGCTCTTCTTCGCTTTGATATTTCTCCCGCATCGCTGTGAAATTTACCTCAAGGAATTCTCAATAGCAAGGAAACGAGAACTGCACCCGGCCCCGGTTTTTCCATACCTTTCCTTTTCACCAAAACTCACTTATATTGCGGTGAATTCAATCAACCATTCCGGGATCTATCATGCGACTCTTCCGAATTCTGCCGTTCCTTTGTGTGACTTCGATTCTCTTTGCTCAATCCAAAATCATTATCGAAAATCCGGTCATCGACATAGGCTCGATATATCAAGGGGAAATAAAAACCATTGCCATTCCCGTTTGCAATGCAGGTACAGACACCCTATTTGTAAAAGAAGTGACGACGTCATGCGGCTGCACGGTGGCAAAGCCCTCCAGCTTCGCCATCGCGCCTATGGGTACTGCGACGGTAGAAGCAACATTTAATTCCACGGGATTTCAGGGACAACTCACGAAAATGGTTTCCATCCAGACCAATGACACGGCGTCGCCTAGTGTATCGGTGCGGATGACGTTCAATGTCATTGCGGAGATTGTTCCGTCTGACAATTTGTACAATCTCTGGATTGGCAATGTTACGATCGGAAAATCGATAAAGAAATCTTTTACGTTCCGAAATGCTTCGGATCATCCCATTGCCATCGCCGGTGGCATGAGTCCCTCACCGGAGGTGGCCGTTCATCCGGTCCAGGCAACACTCAAATCCGAAGAGATGAGCACTGCGGAAATTGAAATCTCTCCGGCGAAAGAAGGGTATACACAATCGGAATTCAAGATTGAACTCACCGGAACAGGTCAGCCGGCGCTGGTGATGAAAATAACATATTATGGATTGAAAGCCCAATGAGCGCAGAGCGCCGGTTGCAGTTACTTGTGCTCATATTGCGTTTTCTCATTGGTGTTATTTTTTTGTATGCGGGATTTGAAAAGCTGCTTCACCCCACACGATTTGCAGCGGCAATTGCGGAATATCAGATTCTGACCTCCCCCTCCGTCATCACACTCGCCTCGTTTGCGCTTCCGTCACTTGAAATTCTCTGCGGCATCGGCCTCTTCTACAGGCAAACAGCATCCATCAGCGCCGCCGTCATCACGGGATTGCTGCTGTTGTTTATTGGCGCCATTATATATGCGGCGGTTCGTGGATTAGAGATTACTTGCGGATGCTTCGGCGAAAGCGTTCTGGAAGGAAATGCCGGTTTTTCGCGCTTGATGGAGGATGTGGTATTACTAGCGATAGCGCTCTTTATATACTTCGCTCCTGCAGAAAGAACCACAAGGCATCACTCCTGACTTGGTCTTGCTACTGCAAAAATGCGGACGCCTGCTGCTCATCGGTATTGGGCGGAAGCACTTTATCACGCGTCCGGAGAATATTCACATGATGACGCTCGTGTCCGGCAATGGCGTAGGCTACCGCACGGACAGTAAAGTTGCGCTCGTTCGCAATTCCACCGCGGAGCCATTCTTCCTCATTCAGATGCTCCAGAAGAGTCACCGTCATCCTTCGTGTCAGTGCAAGTTCTTCCGTCAGACTCTTCAGCGTGCGCACACCAAATGATGCAGCCTTCGCCCAAAGATCTTGATCGAATCCGGGAAGCCGTGCCGTCTCGCCGCGCGCAAAACAGAGCGCGCGATAGGCGAATACCCGCTCGGTATCGCACATGTGTCCCGCAATTTCTTTGATATTCCATTTGTCAGGCGCATACCGAAAATCTGCGGCAGCTTCTGATATAGATCCAAGAGCAGCAGTCGTATCGACAATCTGGCGCTGAAGTATTTCTATGATATCCCCGTCTTGCACCAGGTCGATGTAGTATTGATAATCGGAAGCGTATTCCTCTTTTTCCGGTCGGATGTCGCGGGATATTTTCATAGATATTTCCTTGTTATTAGAAATTGCACAACCTTCAAAGACTGTTCATGTTGCCCTGTGCTATCTCTGCATCGTTCGGGGCACCCGAAGGCTAAATTTGCTATTGGATGATACAAAGACTTACGTACTTATACTTTGCAAGTTTTTTATCAGAGAGTCAACCTCCAAGTGGAGGAAACGATCATGCGACATACACCGTCACTCGTCATCACAGTAGCATTGATTGCACTTGCGGCATTTTCGCTCGGATTCATGTTCTCCGGCACGATTACAACTCTGTCCTTGGAATACACGAAAAAGCTCTTTGGATTGGAGTTCTCGCCTGCCGAGCGCGATTCGATGCTCTCCACCATTCAGAACAACAACAATTCTATGACCAAATTCGTTCGGTTCCATTCGTGAATTCCGATCTCCCCTCCATTCTTTTCAATCCCATACCACCCGGGTTTCGCTGGGACCGCAATCGTGGAAGATTTCATCTTTCATCACCGGTACCGGTACGCCGTCTCAAGAATCTTGAGGAGGCCGCATTCTGTTCCATTAGCGAACTCTCCAAAACACGCAGCGGAAAAATTATGCGGCGAGTGCTGAAGGCGCGTGCACTGGGAAATATCAGAAGGAGATATTTCGACACTGGAGGAATAGCAAACTGCGCGAACGGGCGTTCGCGTCCACAAATTTACGTTCGTGATCGCGGCGTAGGAATGGGCGCTCTATGAGTCGTAGACCCATCCGTTCCGGTTTTGCCCAGTTCCATCTTGTCCACACAGAAACGATCTACATTTTTTCTCTATGTCCTCTGTGGCAATTTTTTTTGCGAAAAAAACGCAAGCACATTCCGCAACTATTCCGCCACCGGCAGCCACCCCTTTCTGCCAAGCATCATTTTCCACAATCCTTCCGGAATTACCAGCTCTTCACGTGCTTTCAACTCAAGCGTCGTGCGAATCGAACTCTCCCGACCGGATTGAATTTTTTCCACCCAATCGGGTTCCATCAGCAGCTCTCGTCCCATTGCAAACAACGGCACACCGTTCTCCAGCGCTCGCAGTGCATCGTTTGGTGTGCGAATGGCGCCAACGCCGATAACCGGCTTTCGCTTTCCAATATGTTCATAGATCATCTGCGCACGCAGTCGTTTGTCTTCAATATCCCGCAAAGAACCAGCCCAGAAATTTAGCGTCGAAGTGTGAATATAGTCCAGCGGACAATTTGCAAGTGCGTCGGCGAGTTGCAGCGTATCATCCATGGTGATGCCGGGATTTTCGATTTCCTCCGGAGAGAGACGATAACCGACAATAAACGGCCGCCCGGCTTTGGCCGCAGCGGACACAATTGCTTCAACAACCGCCAGCGGAAATCTCAGCCGACCTTCCATCGATCCGCCCCATTGATCAATTCTGCGATTGGCATGCGGTGAAAAAAACTGCTGCACAAGATAGCCATTGGCTCCATGGACCTCGACGCCATCGAATCCAGCTTCGGCCGCCCGTCGTGCGGCTGCGCCATAGGCCGCAATTGTTTCCAAAATTTCTGCTTCCGCCATGGCGCGCGGCGGCAAGGCTTCTCCAAACGCGACCGGAATATTGCTTGCACTGACCGCCTGTCCATCTGGAAGCAGCACTGGCGGACACATCCGTCCACCATGATATAACTGAAGAATAGCTTTGCTTCCACCTTCTTTCACTGCGGCAGCAATCCGGATGAGACTGGGCAGCATCGCATCGCTATGCGCTCCGATCTGTCCCGCAAAACCCCGACCACGAGGATGAACGAATGCACAGGCCGTCACCACTGCACCGATACCATGTGCACGCCTCTTGTAGTACGCGATTTCTGCATCGGAGACTGTTCCATCATCGTTGCCGGACCAGGTTGTCATCGGCGACATCAATATGCGGTTTGGAACTTGAATCCCGGATACAGGGAATTTGAACGGTTGAAAGAGCGGAGGGTATGTATTGTTCATCGCAATAGGAGAAGTTTTTTTATGAATGAAATATTTCGTGTGTCGTCGGATGAGGAATGTACGGGTGATGCGGACACGATGGTAAGTCGATAGAAATAGACGCCGCTTGCCAGGGCGCCTCCGTCGAATTGCTGTTGATAATATCCGGCCGGCAGCATGCCATCCACAAGGCGCCGCACCTCACGACCGATAGCATCATACACAATCAACGTAACGCGCGACGGCAATACAAGCGAGAATCGGATGATGGAAACAGGATTACATGGATTGGGAAAGTTCTGATCCAATGAGCATTGTTCCGGAATCGTATTTGACTCTCGCTGTACATCAACGGTGACGGTATCGATATAGATAAATCTTACCGCGTCGGCACGTAGTACCAGTGATCCCGTCAGCGTGTCACTGACGTCGCTCACGACAATTTCTGCGGCACTTCCTTTTACAATCTTTTTCCGAAAGAGAGTCATCCATGATTGACTGCCATTATTTTGATCGATGACAACAGAATCGACAGCCCCGCCATTCATACGCAAAAGGTATTTTGCATGGCGTGATGCATTCACGGTTTTCGGAACAATCTCTTGAATATTGTACCACCCATCCAGAAGTATCGCTTGAGAGAATTGGGCGTATGCCCCTTTTGCCGACGATACCGGGATGTAGCGGCTCGTTTTTCCATACGCCCATGCATTACTGTAGTACCATGTTCCCCCTTCCCTGTACCCCGAAGAATTTTCATTGTCCACAACAGCAAGATATGTCAGAACTGTGGCCGCAACGGGAATCGCGGTTACAGGTGTGCGTAGATCATCGCTGATAATATTAAGTGTGTCAAGAAGCTTCTGCTTCGTTGCATATGCAAAGATCAACGGCACATCCACCGATCCCTGCGCCGGAACTTGCATCGGGAAGGGAGCGATGGAGTGTGTTGATCCGGCCGTGGAGTGAATTGAAGAGATAGTCAGCGTTTGAATTCCCTTGTTCATAATAGTTAGGGAAAATCGTATCGTATCCAATGCGCTTACCGTCCCCATATCGATGAAGTCTTCTGCGGCAACAATTTGGCGCTGGCGGATCAGTGGCGTGAATTTTATCACATCGGATGTGAGTATCTTTTCGGAAGCCGTTTCATTGATGCCCGTTTCTTCCAGAACATACCTGGCACCGGCTTCAAAATTACGCGTGAATAATGGAATCCACTGAACAGTGGACGGTACGCGCAGATATCCAACCGTGTCAATGATTGCACCATTTTCCTTCAATCGGATACTGATCTGCGATACGGGATTTGCAGTGGCAGGAATTTGAATGGAAACGGAATACTGGCCGGATTGCGGTACGCTCCATTCCCATGTTGCCGTTGCGGAATCATTCGGCGCGATGACAGCGCTCCGGTAGTTCGGCCCCCAGGCGGCGTAGGATTTGACGGACGACCACGTTCCGCGTGCTTCTGCATAGCCGCTGTCACGATCATCGACATACAGATCGTCCGGCAAATAGGAAATGAATCGTGTGGAAAGATTTCCCATCGTGTCTGTGACGGCTGCAGCCGCCTTTACAATCGAAGACGCTGAGAACGTCGAATCAGTTTTCCATTGATTGACACCGGTTGCAGAACAGGGGACGATGCGATTCTGTTCATAGATATCCTTGACGGCAACAAATGGTTGCAATTGAAAGATCGGCTCATTGCTGGAAACAGTATAAGAAACGCGATCTCCAGTGCGCACTTCCGAGAATGTCAGCACGGGAGGAATAGTGTCTGTCCGTCCGCGCCATCGCTGCATTGCTTCCGTGCCGGTGCAGTAGCGAAACATCACATCGGGATATTTTCTGAATGCGGCATGGGCAAAGCTGTCCACCTTTATCATGTTGGCGGGAAAATCTGCTTCGGTAAGATGGCCCCAGAAACACACGACCTGATCCATACCCCGACGCGCTTTAGCGAAAATGGTATCGACCATTGCCTGCGACACTGCGCCGATGTGGCGCGAATGATCGTTCCAGCCCTTGCCGTCTCCTGGTATCTGATAGTTAGATGTGGAGGGATGAAACGGCACAAAATCACTTGGAGCCTGGGACCAGTCATAGACATTGTCGATCGGTTCCACCGTCGTCGTACGCTGGGCCGGCCAATCGTTATGAAGCGAATACGGCAGCCGTTCATTCAACACACGCTGCCACTCGTTGTCCATGTAATGCCAGCCGCTCCGGAATGCCACCGGATAGGTGTTTTCTTCGATCAAGTAGTCCGCCATTGTGCGGTCAAAATCATCGCGGCATTCTGAAAAACTGTGCGCCTGATTCCAGTAGTAAATTCCATCGCCGTCATAATCGGTCCATGTAAAAGTATGATAATGAAGGGAGACCTCGTCACGATATTTTTGTATGGCAGTTCCGTAATACTGCTTCATTGTATGAATCGTCATCGTATTGGCGAGCGGCACATTGGTGTTGTCCGCAAAACGAAAGATGTTTCCACCCATCATCCACCATGTAAAACGAACCGGTGTACCGTATGAATCGCGCAACTTCTCCCGGTACGCATCAGACATCACTGTTGCAACGGTTTGAGTCGGATCAAGATACATGACAAGTGTGTAATGGCAATGATATGTGCCGACGCTGAGCCCGTCCAGATTCGACGTATCAGATCCCAATACAAAGTACACCGTTCCTGCCGGCATTTGTGCCGCAACTGCAAACATCGTTATACAGCAGGTAAGCAGGAGTTGCCGGGAGAATATCTTTCTCATGACAAAATGATATCCTGGCGTTCGATGATATGCGCTTTTGTTCTTAGCAATTCGATAAATGCCGCGACAGCGGCTTCTTTCTTCTCCTCAAGCAAATGCTCGGCAATTTGGTCCTTTGCTTCTTCGAAGGAAACCGGCACCGGCGGCTTACGATCATGCAGCTTTGCAAGATGATAACCAAATTCTGTGCGGATAATGGGGGTGATCTCTCCAATATTCACGTCAAACACCGCATTTTCGAATTCCTTGGACGCCTGACCGCGCACGAAGTACCCCAGGTCCCCGTCATTGCCCTTGTGGTCGGAGTGTTCGGCAATTGCCTGTTCAAACGGCTTACCCGCCTTGAGTTCCTTTTCTATTGCTCTAATGGCATCAAAGGCAGCCCGGTCATCGGAGGGCGTGCGCACCTCTTTCAGAATATGGGACGCGCGGACTTGTTCCGGCACAATAAAATGTTGCGGATATTGATCAAAGAATGCCCGGGATTCTTCTTCCCCGGGAACAGTGCATCCGCTGACGGCCTCTGCTAACATCCGCTCGACACGCACACCAAGTTCAAATTGCTTCTTCAGTTTCCCGTCGTCCGGCAGATGCCTCTTTTCGCGAAATTCAGCCCAAGTTTTTTCAAGTTCCTCCGGAATAATCCGCAAATCCTCGCGCAGCTTCGCCGCCTGCACGATCAGTACACGCTCCTCAAGATTTTCCGTTGCCCATTCTGTCAACTGCGTCTGGCGTTCTCCCGGGCTCATCTGTGGAAATCGCGCTTCAAACTCGGGGCGTAAGCGTTCAACTTCCGCACGAATATCCTCTGCGGAAATTTTTTCATCGTTGACAAACAGTGACATGAGTATGTTCTCCAGAAACAGGTGAATGATTACCGCGCGAAAATTGTCTTTCACACAGTTGGATCAACCAGAATTCCGTGAATCTGATGCTTCTCTCGAAGGCGCATCGTCCGTTCACCGGGATAACGGACTTTTTCCTTCTCACCGGCGGGGAGCGACGCATGAAGATCGTCGATAACTCTCTGCGCCAGCGGAACAATGTGTTCCTGCGGCGCCAACGGATGGAGATCGATGCAGATGAAAATCTGCGAGACTCCGTTACTCATGCCCCTGCGCCGAAATGTCGATTGTGCTCGACCCACCGGAGACGATGGTGGCCAGAATATCCAGCAGGATTCGTTGTGATGATTGCCGCAAGTTGTTCCGCCCGCCTAATGCATAGCCATTGTTGTGAAGAACGCGCCTGCATTCCACCGTCATGACGTCGGGTGAGATGTACAGAAGTTTTTCTGGTGCAGGTGTCATGATGCGGGCGCGATTGGTTATGCATAGTGAAAACAGATCCGGAACAACACACCGTTTTCTTCTCTTTTAATGTACATGAAGAAAAGTCGCAATACAAGTTGAAGAATACATCCTAAATCCGACATTGAACAATAGTTTACCATGAAAGCGGGTATAGAATGGCCCCGACGCTGGCGAGACGTCCCATGGAGGGAGTTTCTCACAGTCCAGGGCGGCCTCAAGATAAAGAATCTGATGGAAAAGACGAGAAAGGTATAAAGCTATCCCTTTCGATCGTATGATCTGCCAAGCTTTGTCAGCATGATCAGAGATGCATCGATACGCCGTTACGAGGATGGAACGAATGCACAGATACGCAAGTAAGCAGTAAGCAATTGTTCAAACAGATCACGCACCATCGCAACCTTTGCAATGACATACCGGCTGTGAAAAATAATTTTTGCAGGGACATGGAGCCAATAGTACCGTAAGGAACGGATCGATTTCTTTTCCCATTCATTGCCGAAGAAATGTTTTTTCAAAAGTTGAGTGATCGTGTGCGCGAGGATGCCAATGGTAAAGTATACACTGTTTGCAGAAAATTGTCCGCAGGGAAGATGATCGAGATTATAATGATGCTTTAATTCGCCGATCATCTTTTCCATTTCACCGCGCTGCTGATGGAAGAGAATAATTTCTTGTGCGTTTTTCTTGTCGTTCGGAATGTTGGTTGCAATAATCCAATACCCATAGTTACCGTCAAAAGCATCGATCTGATGCTGGCGGAAATATCGTTTCACAACAAGACGAAATGATTGCTTTGTCTTCTCCATCGTATGCACCGTCTGTGCAACATCATACTGTTCTTTGACACCGTCACAATCATAGCCATTTTCCCAAGCATTTGCAGGGATTCTATGGATGGCATCCATGACGGCAACATCATGATCAGCCGTGATACTGAAGTAACGATGGTGCTCAAAGCAATCATTGATTACCGATGAATTGTAGGCGGCAGAATCGCTGCGCAACGTTGTGAATGTGTTCGGATACGAGGCATCGCATTGATGAATGAACTCGACAAGATCTGCCTGCGGGGAAACGTTACCAAATTGAAATCGCGACCAGACAAATAATCCCAATTTGCAGCATGGGATGATAGCCGCGAAGCCCCTTGTAGCTCATGACGCCATCACCCTTGTCGGATTCAATGATCGTTCCATCGATATCAAGAGTCAAACCGGAACCGCCGGACATTGTCTGAATGAGTGATGATGTCACTGCCCACAGTCGCCCTTCTCCGTCACTGAGGCCATGACGACGTAGCCAGTCGCCGATTGCATCAGCCGTCGGATATTGTTTTATCTCAGCGAGTTCTTTATAGGCCTCATCGTTTTCAAACAGTCGGATATCTTCGAGGCACACAGCGCCATCGATCATCATTTCGGTGAGTGGCATGACATAGTGACTGGCTGCGAAACCGCGATTTGATCCTGGAGCACCAAAGGCACGATCGATGGCGGAGGCAAGTTTAATACTTTTTCCAAACCGATTGACAAGAATCAACCCAGCACGTCGTGTCAATCGTTCATCGGTATGTTCAAGTTTTGGCAACATAATGCTCCTCTTAGAATTGATTCACCCAACCGGTGATATTTTCCATTTTTGAGAACCCGGCACGTGATTTTATGCCGTTTTGGTTGCTCAATATTTATTGTACAAAAATGATGCCAGATTTTGCAGGAGTGGGTCGTTGGGTGTTTGAAGCAGTTCTATGTCGGGATCAAAGGACAACGGCGTCATTGCATCTGGCTCGGGTAATGGGTACATTTTATCGTTTGCACCGACACACATCCCATCATCAATAGTAATTGATAATTAAGAAATGGAACAGACACAGTTGACCCTGGAAAATCTGCGCACGAGCAGTCTCTTGAAATATATCGGGGACCCCGAACTGCGCCAGATTATGAAACTGCTGCGCGAAGAAACATACGCGCCCAATACCGTCATCTTTACCGAAAACAGCGGCGGCGGCGGTGACCGTCTTTTCCTGATTCTGGAAGGCAGGGTCAAAATTACCAAGACCACCAAGTACGGTGCGGAGACAACACTGGCGGTGTTGGGACGCGGCGACTTTTTTGGAGAGATGGAATTGATCGATGATCAACCACGCTCTGCACGAACTGTCGCCATAGATCAACTCTCCCTTGCCGGCATTGCCAAACGCGATTTTGATACACTGGTCAAGACGAACCAGATTATTGCGCACAATATGCTCAAGACACTGGCACGGCGCCTGCGCTCTGCAGACTTGACCATTGTCAGCGAACTGGAGCGTACGATCGAGCTGACCAGGCTGCAGGTGGAGCGGCTCAATCTTCTCATTGACGCGGCAAAAAACGTTAACTCCACGCTCGATCTCGACAAGCTGCTCGAAATTATTCTTGAAACTGCAATTAAGTCCATTAATGCAGACCGCGGTACGTTATATCTCGTCGACGAACTAAAATCGGAAATCTGGTCGAAAGCGCAGCATGGCAAAGAGATGATCGAGATCCGTCTTCCCATCGGAAAAGGATTGTCAGGCTATGTGGCAAAGACAGGCGAAGTCGTCAACATCCCCGACGCGTACAACGATTCCCGCTTTAATCCGGAGATCGATAAGAAATCGGGCTATCGGACGAATAATGTGCTTTGCATGCCGATGCGCGACCGGACGGGAAAGGTAATCGGTGTATTTCAGCTACTCAACAAACGCGGCGGACCGTTTGTCGCACAGGATGAAGAATTCATCAATGCGCTTTCCATTCACGCATCGATCGCCATTGAAAACTCGCGGCTCGCCCAGGAGATGGTCAATAGCGAACGGCTCTCCGCTGTGGGCAGAATGGCAAGCACGATCATTCATGACATTAAAAATCCGATGAGCACGCTGCGTATCTATGCGCAGGTGATGAAAAAGAAACTCGGCAGCGAAGAGGATGCAAAGCTGGCCGACGAAATGATTCGCCAGGTGGACCGTTTCGTTGCGATGACACAGGAAATTCTGGATTTCAGCCGCGGCGTCAGCGCCATGAATATCGAAGTCGTCGACTTCAACGAGACCCTGGAAGGCATCCTCTCGTTCATTGAGAAAGATCTGAACCGCAGAAAGATCAAGCTCGAGAAAAGCCTTGCCATTGTCGGAACAATGAGACTCGACCAGGACAAAATGGCGCGTGTATTTTACAACATCGCCGGCAATGCGGCGGACGCCATGCCGAACGGCGGCACGCTCTCCGTATCATCGGAAGTAATGGGCGATCTGGTAAAAATCGAATTCACCGACACGGGCACGGGCATGCCGGAAGAAGTCAAGCGAAAAATCTTCGAGCCCTTCGTCACGTACGGAAAGAAACACGGCACCGGCCTCGGCATGGCAATCGTGAAGAAGGTGATTGACGATCACAAGGGAAGAATTGAGATTGACACCGAGATGGGAAAGGGGACAACGATCCGACTGTTGCTACCCCTCTAGGATCGCAGATTGATCGCAGATTATTGAGATTACTCAGATTCCGCAGAATGTGTGAAAGTCATCTGCGTAATCCGTCAATCAGCGTAATCTGCGATCCAGGAATTCCACTGCGGCATTCGCGCTCGTAACACCGCTAACTACTGCACCTTCAATCGTCGCCGGCAACCCCGTTGCCGTCCAATCCCCCGCCAGAAAAAGATTCTCGATCGCCGTCCGATGAAATGGACGCAATTGTTCCGACCCGGGACGCGGAGAGAATGTCGACCGCTTCTCTTTGATGATCAGAGAATGGACCAGCGATGCATTCCGCGCTGCAGGAAAGGCTTTTCGCACTTCCTCCAGTCCCATAGCCACAAGAACTGACTTTTCTTTTTCGATATCCTCCCACGCACCGCTCACTATAAGAGAGAGGTGACTTCGTCTCTTCAGTTGTTGGATTTTTCCGGTATTAAACACCCATTGAATCGGCGAGCCAAGTAGAGCTGCAAAATCCTCTTCCATAATTTCGCGATCCAGCCAGAGATGAATTGAAATAATGGGTGCGGGTAGGAGCGTCTCTGCTTTGCGGAGTGCCGGCAATCGTTCCAGCAGGAAACCATTTGCAACCGAATCCAGAGCAAAAAATGGAACTGCGATGATGACCGCACGAGGCAGTATTGCCCGTCCTCCGTGCATTACTGCCATCCGGATTCGTCCGTTTTCTTCGCCAAACGATTCCACGGTGGAAGATAACACCACCTCCGATCCGTGTAAATTGAGATAAGCAACAGCCGGATCAACCAGAATGCGACTCAATCCCGCCAACGGCAATACGATGGAGGCGTCGGTTCGTCTGCCGGAAAGAACACGCTGGATTGTACTGACAAACAGGGACGCGGATGCATAGCCGCTCTGTTCATTGAGCATACCTATCGATAACACATCCCAGAAAGCTTTTCTGCATCGCTCCGGTTGGGCGTGATCGTTCAACCATTCTTCGACCGTCTGAGATTGAAGCTTCGTATCCACAGCAGGATTCGCGGCAAGCAACATACGGGCGGCCCGCACGATGGCCATCCGTTCAGGCCAGGTCAACAGATCAAAGCGAAGCAGCGCGGATAGTGCATGCAAGGGAGGCGGAAGTGGAAGCGCCAAAAGCAATCCAGCGGCTCTTCCGTTTTCCCGAAAAACCGCACGCAACGGAGGTTGAATATCGATGAAATGGCGCGAACCAATGCGCTCGAGATACCGCAGCGTTTCATGATAGCACCCCATCATGATGTGCTGGCCGTTGTCTACATCTTCTCCTGTTACCTCATCACGGAATGAACGTGCGCGTCCGCCGCAATGCGGTGAGCGTTCAACAAGCACAACAGAATGGCTAGCCTCGGTGAGTTGAACGGCGGCACTCAGTCCAGCAAGCCCGCCGCCAATAATGAGGACGTCAGGTTGCATAACGCAGTGCGCGGCGGTTTTTCCACCAGACATCCACGGCAATCACAATTTTCCGAAATGCCGTCAGGCGGATGCGCTTGCCGTACACATTGTAGCGGCGCCGCTTGATCTCCATCAGAATGCGGAAATAGATTGCCTGCATGATGAGTGCGGCGATAAAAAGCGGTTTGTCTTCTTCGGAAAGATGTTTGATTGCAGTATCAAAGTAATCGCGTGCGCGCTCACATTCAAATTCCATCAGATCGATGAAGCGCTGATCATAGACGCGTCGGTGAAGATCCTCTTCGGAATAACCGAAGCGTTCAAGATCTTCCTGCGGCAAATAGATGCGTCCGCGCTCCACATCAGATTGGACGTCGCGCAGGATATTCACGAGTTGGAGAGCAATCCCGAGATTGATTGCATATTCTTTGGCACCTTCATGTTTGTAGCCGAAGATCTCCGTACAAATGAGTCCGACGGTCGATGCAGCATAGTAACAGTATTCGCGCAGCTCGTTGAATGATGCATAGCGTGTCGTCACCAGGTCCATTTCCATTCCCTTGAGCAGATCGTGGAAATGATGGAGCGGGATATGAAACCGCTGGATAATCTGGCTCAACCGGTTGAGCAAAGGATAGCGGGATGTACCGGCAATCGCGGATTCAAATTCGCGCGACCACTGCCGCAGCAGCACATATTTCCGGTTGACACTGGCCTCTTCATCAACGATGTCATCGGCATATCGGCACCAGGCATAGACGATGTTGATAGCCTCGCGCTTCGGTTTTGGCAAAAGAAGAAATGAGTAATAAAAATTACTCCTCTTGTTCTTCTCCAAATTTTCCAGTGTCAGTAAAGAATCCATAAACATAATATCTATCTCAGCAATTGCGATAACACACTTATCCTTGGATCGCAGATTACGCAGATGATGTATCCCATTCTGCGGAATCTGTATATTCTCCTTAATCTGCGATCAATCTTTTTTCCATGAGAACATCCGGATCGCAGATTTTGCAGCGCGCGCGAAGATAAAAATTTTGTCACCTAAACTCAAAGCAGGACGCTGACGCATGCAATCATAATTCTGCGATTCGATCTTTTCGAGAATGCGCATGCCGCCATGCCAGGTCAGCGCCGCTTCAATCCGAAGTGCTCGCGGCGCCAATGCAATGAGTGCGCGCCCCGTTCTAAAAATTTCCCGCGTGCGGCGGACTTGAAACTCCACCAGTCTTCGAAGATGCTGTCCCGATTGCAGACCCACGCATCCAAAGCGTTCTAAATCCTCCATAGGAATATAAAGACGTTCCCGCTGTGTGTCAACTGAAAGGTCTTGCCAGAAATTAGTCAATTGAAGGGCTGTGCACAGGGCATCCGAAGCGGCTAAAGAATCTTCCGTTGCCCCCCCAAAAAGCTCAAGCAACAGTCGGCCGATCGGGTTCGCGGAATGTCGGCAATAGATGAGCAAATCCCCAAAAGTCCTGTATCGCGTCGATCGGGCATCCATCCGGAACGCCGCGATAAGATCGCAAAAATGACCGGGCGTTAGTGCATGACGCGAGACAGCGCCGGCTAGTTCGCTAAAAAACGGATCGACGCTTTCCCCGGCAATGGCACGCAGCAAAGATGATTCCCATGCATCCAGTAGTTGAATCCGCGTCGCTTCGGGCAGATTTCCCTCATCGGCAATGTCGTCTGCGACACGGGCGAATGCATAAATCAGATGGATGGGGCGACGAAGGCGTGACGGAAGAAAGAACGATCCGACAGGAAAGTTTTCATAGTGCTCGCTTGCCAGCAAAGTTAATCTGTTCAGATCTGATCCTATTTCGGTGGGCTGATTCATTGCTCAATCAATATGCAGAAATATTGTAATTTCTTCAAACTCGTTCTTCTAAAATTCATGCGCTATCTAAAACGTCTTCCAGCAGAGAGTCTTTTGGAATAATTACAAAAACCGTTAAAACAGCAAAATTTAGATGATTTCAACAAGTCTGGAGACAACCGTAGAGTCATCTATAAATCGTTGCAAGATAGTGACTTATAGAATCTTTGCCTGGCTTTCTTCCTTGGCTTCCTCTTTGAACCTCTTTGAGATAGCAATCGACAAGAGGAACGAAGATGAAGCGGTTAGCGGTAATATTGATGATGATGGCAGCCTTCTCGACAGTGCACGGACAGGTGTTCGATCTGACAGCCGCCAAGTCGACCGACAAGGTTGCCAAGAGCCGCTTTTTCGCAGTAGACAGTCAGAAAGTAATCAACAGCTACGACGTGGCATCTTCCAGCGCCCCGGTTGCCCGGACGTCTGACAGCTTATTTCTCGTAGACGCCATTCGTTATCAGCTATCTGCCGCAGCCACTCAGAACACCATCGCACCAAAGATTTTTTCACTCAGTCAGAATTATCCGAACCCATTTAATCCTTCCACCACCATTCGCTACAGCGTTGGAAAGAAAGCAAAAGTTTCGGTAGTATTGTATGACATGCTCGGCAAAGAAATCGCCACTTTGGTATCCGATACAAAAGAGATCGGCGAACACACTGCGCAATGGAATGGAACAAACAGCAACGGCACACAGGTTTCTTCCGGCTCCTATCTCTATCGTATGATTGCATCGAACGATGATGGCAGCGTTAGCGTCGAGAGCAAGAAAATGATGTTGGTGAGATAGTTTGGAAAGTAATTATGGATTATGAATTACGAATTATGAATTATGGACGGACCACCGCACAGGCCCTTTTCCGGATTTTTCTTTCTTATCTATTTTTTGCGATTCCGGAAAGTTCAGTTGTCCATCCTGCATTCTCCCGCTACCGATGTCCGTTTTGTGTTTTGATGGCAATCTGCGTGTTTATGATTCATCCGCTGGCGGCGCAGCAGCTCGTTGTGAAGCAATTTGGCGCAAAGGATTCGATCGTTTCGTACACCCCGCATTCGATTGTTGCCAGCACCGTGTCCGCAAACAAGATTACTGCGTCATCGTCGGTTGATATGTCCGAGCGGATCAATGTGATTGTAAAGTTCACGACCCCGCCGCGACTCGAGTCACGGAAACATCCGGTCGACGCCGCGCTTCAGAATCAATCTGCTATACAAAAAATTTCATCCATCGCACCAACAGCATCCGTCACCCGACAATTTACAGAATCCTTCAGCGGAATTGCGGTGGAAGTGTCGCGCGAAGAATTGGAATCGATTCAATCGCTCCCCGGTGTTGCACGCATTGTGCGCGACACTCCCGTCCGTGTGTTCGGCGCCGGTTCCGCTGATGCGTTCACGCCGGCAACAAGAGATAACGTTTCCGTTACCGGTCGAGGCATACGCGTCGGTGTGATCGACACCGGCATCGACTACACTCATGAGGCGCTGGGCGGTGCAATGGGAGTAGTCGTTGTCGGCGGCTATGATTTTGTGAATAACGACGCAGATCCAATGGATGATAACGGCCATGGTACCCACGTCGCCGGCATCATCGCAGGCAATTCGGGCAGCCTCCGCGGCAAAGCTCCCGGTGCGAAGCTGTATGCGTACAAGGTGCTCGATGCCTCCGGTACTGGATTGACCTCGACGGTTCTCGCCGGATTGGAACAGGCGATCAAAGACAGTATGAGTGTCATCAATATGAGTCTCGGATCGTCCGACGGCGATCCGTCCGATCCTTTGTGTGAGGCCGTTAATCGCGCAGTGGAAGCCGGCATCGTCGTAGTGGTGGCAGCAGGCAACAGCGGAGAGAATGGATCCATCGGCTCGCCTGCGGCGGCCGAACTTGCATTAACCGTGGGTGCCGTGGATGCATCAAATACCATCGCATCCTTTAGTTCCAAAGGACCAACGAACCAGACATACGGCATCAAACCGGATGTCGTTGCACCCGGGGTGTCGATTCTTTCCGCCAAGCTCGGCGGCGGATACGTGCTGATGAGCGGCACATCCATGGCGGCGCCGTATGCTGCCGGACTTGCGGCAGCGCTTCGCGAGGTTCATCCCGACTGGTCGGCGACAGATATTCGAAATGCGATTGCAGGCAGCGCAGATGATCTCGGTCAATCGGTTTTTTCGCAGGGGACCGGCCGGATTGATACCACACGCATGTTCACCCGCACAGCTCTTGCGGCTCCGGCAGCATTGACTTTTGGATTCGATGTGTCGAAAGAACAACGCTGGGTCATGCGCGACACCATCGTGGTCGCAAACCGTTCGACATCTCCACGATCATATATATTTACCGGCTCAACTTCGAACAACGGATTTTCAGTCGTCTTCTCTCCCGCCGCACTGGCGGTACCTGCCATGGGAAGCGCGACGGTCATCGCCCTGCTAACCGTCGACAATACCGCAACACCGGACAACAGCTCGCTCTCCGGCGGTTACAGGGGTTTCATTACCGCACGCTCACAGGATGACACGCTGCAAATTCCGTACGTTTTTTTCAAAGGAAATTTGATGCAGCTAACGTTCAGCGAAACACCATTCCAGATACTGGTGCATAATCAAAAGGGAAAAAGCTACAGCTTTGCGCCGCTATCCGCCTCCCTGACACTTGCCGTGCCGGAAGACACTTACGACGTCATCACCACTTTTTTCGGACCCAGATTTGTAATTCGTGAAGATATCGTTCTGCGGGGCGCAACGGCTGTTTCCATCAGCAAAGACGAAGCTGTTCACAGCGTCGCCATCGAACCGTGCGACGAATCAGGCAATTTGCTCACACCGTCCGGAAGCACCACATACAGCTATCTGGAGGCCGTGACACACAAGGCAACCGGCATTTGTCAGCTTATGATGGGGGGCGGCAATGTGATGCGGGCGAATCTGAAGCAGGAGCGCTTCTTTTCCCCGATGAGTAATCGCTATGCATACGGTTACGGCATCAATGTGCAGTACGGCAATGCAAAATCATACACCTTTGATGCGGCCATTGATTCTGGTATTTCGGTACCGCAAAAAATTTCTTTTACGCCGGCGGACATGAAACATATCGACTTTCGGTACGATGTGGATTCGTCCGTGGTGAAGATATTCCCGATTATCTGGTCGGCCTTTGTGGCGGGCAGCAATGTGATCGGCGTTTCTTACTACAACGGCAGCGACGCGCCGCTTCGTTATCCGTTCATACAGCAAAGTTATTATTCAAAAAAAACGTCCGCCTCATTTCCGATTTTGCATTACCGGGAAGCATATAAATTTTAGCCATACTTGGATTAAGCAAGACTCGAATAAAAAAATGCCCGTGTTCATGTCCTTGAGCACGGGCGTTTGAGTTTTTCTTTGTAATCATCTCAGCAGCAGCATCTTCTTCGTTAACACAAAACCATCGGCCTTCAAACGGTAGAAGTAAACACCTGACGTAACCATTGCTCCGTTTTTGTTTTTTGCATCCCATCGAAGAGAGCAATATCCGGCCTCTTTTCTTTCGCCATCGATCAACCGCACAATTTCACGTCCGAGAATATCATAGATAATAACGCTTAGGTTGGCGCTGTATGGCAGAGAGACACTGATCGTCGTTGACGGATTGAATGGATTCGGATAGTTTTGACTCAACTCAAACGCAATTGGTAAAACGATGCCTGCACTCTTTCCCATAGCCATGACGGCTTGTGTTTCATCCAGCACAATTGCATCTGCACGAACATAGAAATTGGAGTCGCGCGCAACGTTTTTTATACCGAGGTCGGCGTAGTAACGAGATACTGCCGCCGTGTCGTTTTCCAGCGTTACAAAACCGAACTGTGCCGGCGCTCCATGAGTGTCGCCCCCGCCTCGCCGAAAGGCAAAGGACTGTTTGTTTCCCAGCCAGACGAGGCTATCAGAGGAAAAACCTATTCCATTCTGGTTGACAAAAAACGTATCAACACGTCCTGTCGTCTCATGTACAGTGTAACAAGCACATGGCGACGAATTCATGGAGACGGGCGGTATCTTGATGCCGACGTTGAATTTTACAAGATCGCCTGCTTTGCCGTTCAATACCGGAATTGTTGGATACCATTCCACGGCTGCTGGACCAATTTCATAAATGTGGCCAAGCAGACGATCACCATTATATCCCGACCCGGTGATGCACTGCCATTTTTGCCGTGCATCAATATTCAATGGATCCCACGGCACGATGTCTTGCGGGTGAATGTACGTTGAAACGGAGTCGGAATTATCAACGACTATCTGCATACCAACGCCATCACCAAAAAATAATCCCTTGCGAAGCGAATCTTCTACCATATCCGTCCTAATGATCAGGGTATCGACATAACTCCCTATTGAGTCGGGATAGAAATCAATGCGAATTGGATAATCTTTGCCCGCCGGGACTTTGATATCCGCTGGAAGCGATGTATGGAACTTGAAGACTCTGTTCTTGGCAAGAGCTATGCTTTTCAAACGTACCTCACCAGACGTATAATTGGTGACTTGCACAGTCTTGTAATAATTATCCATCGCGCTCCGAATGGAATCATTGGCAGAAACCTTCCCGAAAAAACAAGCCGGTACCGGGGGCGGGGGGCCACCGCCCGATGGCTTTTTCCTCACGCGAATCAGATCCATACGAAGATATTCTTGCGGAGTCTATGTATTGATTGCGGAGAAGCGAATCGTCGTCGTATCTCCTCCATTAAGTTCAAAATAGCCAACACTGCCGAGTGGCGTGAACAGGGATCCCGCCGGTATCCTCAAACTGGTTGTCACGTGCTGCGTATCAGATCTGAATGGAGTGATCACTTCGACCAAAACATTTTCATGAGCATTGGTTGAACCGGCGGGACCAAGATATTCAAGAGTATATATGCCTGACTTTTCAGGAGGAAGCATGAATTTGAATAAACACTCACACGGCCCGGAACTGGTATACACCCGGCTGCTGGCGTCGCCGCCTGCGATGGGATACCGATACGCATTATTCGGCGCAGAATTCAACCAGCCGGAAGGCTGCTCGCTGTAAAGAGGATTGAAATACGGTGCACCGGAATAGTCGGACGAACTCGGAGATCCGGGTGCGTTCCAATGCGCTTCGACTCCATTGGAACTCGCATTAAGAATAAAATTATACCATATGCCGGTGCCGATGAAAACCCACTTTGCTTCCGGTTCATTCGAATCATCGCTGGTGATCGTCAGCGTATCAAGGATCTCTCCTTCCGCGACGGGATAAAGTTGAATGTCGATCGTCTTGTACGTTCCCGGCTGAATCGTTAGGGGAAGAGTCGTGCGACAGGAAAATCTGCCAGTTCTTCCATTAATACTACCGAGCGTTATCGGAGAACTTCCCAGACTCCAGAACTTGAAAGAGCGGGTCGTCGGCTTTCCGACAATTGTCTCCGGAAACATTTCAGGTACGCGCCTGGAATTAACAAATCCAATTTTCTCCCGCCGGCCGTACTGCAGCGAACGCTGCGCATCGGTGCGCAGCAGCCGCACCGCATCGAACCGGAAATAATTCTCCGTGAGTTTGTCCGCTGCCCAGCTGACTGTGACTTGATCATTTCCTTGTGTGAGCGGTACACAGGTAAGCGGAAGCCACGCACCATCACTGCCAGGATCCGGAACACGTTTGCCGGCCGCCGTATCCCATGTTGAATCACAGGTCTGCAAAAGACCGCGTTTGATGAAGAGAGGCACATCACTTCCGGGCGCATAACCGTCAAAGCGGACAGAGTCTTCAATCAGAGTCTCCGCGTTCGTTTTTATCTGAAGCAGATGGTTGTTGCCATTGCTAAATGAATACATTAAATAAACATAGACGAGATAATTGCCGATCACGGGAATGTCGAACACGTAATTGCCCGAGGGTTGTACGGCAAATAGCGCTCCCGTCGGAATTGTGCACCGGCGGCTGAATCCACCCAGACAGCTTTTGCCGGTATCATTGAACAAGCCAGTGGGATCGTTCGAGCCCGGGAATGATATCGGAGGAGTTTCATAATAGCTTGTATCAACTCCCTTCGGCTGGTATTTTCCATAGCCGCCGGGAAGGCCGGGCGTCTGATCCACGATCAACCATTGCTGCTGCGCTGACGCATGCCACACACCACAAAATATCAGAAATATATAGCCTGCCATTCTCACCATATGCGTGCGAACTCGCATGTCATTCCCCGAAGGATTTAATCCGCAAGAACGTTTGTGAAATTTTTTCGATGAAGTGTAACTGAATTTGCAGCAGAAAATATTTTCTCTGGTAACCATGTGAAACATCTTTCCAACGCAGATGATCAAAGCGGTTTTTACCGTGGTTCCTCTCGCCTGTGGCCTTGCAAGGACATTGCCTTCCCACCACTTCACCCCGTCACGTATGCCGGCATTCCCGCACGCCGGCTGGGATGCTGCTATCTTCTCAACGCTGTGCGGTCAATCTCAAAATAAATTCTGCAGGCTTCTGCTATTTCGCTGTTCAATTTCTGTTTTTCATTTTTCGACACGTAGGCGGCCAGTGCCTGATGCAAAAAGTCATTCAATGAAATGTCACTCGCAGCGGCAACGGAAACTGCTTTTTTGACGAGTGCTTCGGGCGCCGTAAAATCGACCCGCTCATTCGGTGTTGCAGTTGATAACGTTATCATATATCACATCCTTGTATTTCGATTGGTACAAACATACACATTCCGATCTACAGCGTCAAGCAGATTGTAATATTTTTCGGGTAAGAATCATACCGTTCTCTGGAAAGTCGGTCGAAAAATTCCGCCACAAAGTCACGAAGACATGTGAAGACTTTCCTCTTCTTTTTGTATCCGGTGCCTTTGTGACGAACAGCAGATTTTCGGTCACGCACTATCGAAGCAACTGCATCTTGATGGTACGCATAGATCCCGCCGCAGTCAAGCGGCAAAAATAGACACCGCCCGATTCATGTGCAGCGTTCCATGTCAGCCGGTAATCACCGGACTCCATCCTTTGATCTGCCAGCACGGCGATGCTTCGTCCCAGAACGTCGAACACTTCCACGCAGACACTGGACGTCCGGTTAAGCGAGAAGCCGATCTCTGTCGACGGATTGAACGGATTGGGGAAATTTTGATCGAGGAGAAATTGGCCAGCCGGCGGCTCATTTTTCTCCACAGAAACAAGAGGAAATGACGCTTTTAAGCCATTCCAGATCTCTTTCCGCCCCCCTTCGTGTCCCAGTGCCCAGATGCCGATGCCGGCGAGGTTTTTTGAATTTACTAGAGCATTTTTCAATGCAAGGCTTGTGCTGTCATCGAACCAGCATTGGCGCCATTGTGTCCCGCTTCTGTAACTGTACCACGGAACGCCAGTTGTTGCATCAAAGTTCTTTCCGTATGCATCAGCCAGCGGTTCTGCGGTAGCGTACGTCTTTGACGTTGCCGTTCCCGTCGCTGTTGATTTGCGAAGGGAGTCCTACACCGGCCAATCGTACCCGTACCAGGGAACGCCGAGCAAAAGCTTTTTTGCCGGAACGCCTGCACTCAGATATGTCGTAATCGATCTTGTGATGTTATAAGATTCTCCGGCAAGAGGTGCAACTGGCCCTGCGGTGGAACTGCCGGACCAGTAATAGTCATATCCCATAATAATCAAATAGTCGCAGATTTGTCCCAGCGCTGCAAGGTCCCATGAGCCCGACCAATCCACTGCCGGGGCTGCCATGGAAACCTCGCCGTCCGGAAAAGACGCCTTGATGCTGGTTGTCAGCTTCCGCATGAAGGTGACGAGATTTGTCCGCATCGTCACAGGCACCGCTTCGAAATCCACATTCACGCCATCGCCATTGCGCAGTAACAGCATTTGAATGATGTCTGTGATTAAACGATTCTGCTTGTTGGTATCAGAGAGAATTTTTGTGTTGGGTGCGGCATCAAAATTGACGATCGTGAGCATCACCTTGACACCGCGTTGATGCGCATAGTCGATGACCGGCGTGGTGTTCCATCCATTAACGGTTTTGTAACTGCCGTTGGCCGTGTCGACATCGAAACTGAAATATGCGACATGTGAGAGTGCCCCGTAGTCGCACGATTGATATGCGGTGCCCATCCAATACGGGTACCACCCATAGACCATTCGTGATAATTTATTGGAACTTCGCTTTTGCAGTGCCCGGGGTCGTGCTGTCGCCTTTTCCAGCGCATGGTCGGAAGTATCGGCCGCATGGAGCTCTGCTTCTCGCTGGTGAATGCTTTTATGTTCCGGATCTAGTTGTGCAAAAAGTAGCCCCCCGCAGAGAAATCCCATGAGTATCAATATGCAGCGATGCACCATAACCGGTTTTCCTGGAGTAGTCTGTAGAGAGTCTCCCACAGAGTTCCTCCGGTGTTGCGGGAGGGCTGCATGCGCGCATGTTGAACCATTCGCCGGAGATTTTGCTAAATATTATCATATTTCCCCACAGTTGCCACCATTATGCGCCCTTCCGAGGGGGAATACGTTCACTGATAACTGCCGGTACGCTTGCCTCTCCTTCGCCGCATCGTTACATTGGAGGTACGCGGGCCGGAGCAATGCTCCGAATTGCTGCGATCGATCATTTGCGAAGAGCCGGCTTCGATTGCCTTTCATCCATTCTTGCAAGGAGGAAGTTGTATATGATGACTGTACGCTCACTGCTGTACGCGAAAGAAAGCGCCGTCTGGTCGGTTGCACCGGATACGCTCGTGATCGATGCTCTAAAATTCCTGGCGGAAAAAAATATCGGCGCACTCATGGTGGTTAATGATGGCGTGCTGCTGGGAATGTTTTCCGAACGTGACTATGCCCGCAAAATCGTTTTGCGTGGCGAATCCTCCCATACAACGGCGGTGAAAGACATTATGTCCACACATGTGGTTTCTGTCCGGCAGGATCAATCCATTGCCGACTGCATGAATCTCATGACGAACAACCGCATCCGCCATCTTCCTGTTATGGAAGATCAGAAATTGATCGGGATCATTTCCATCGGCGACGTTGTCAAGGCAATCATTACAGACCAGGCAGAAACCATCAAACATCTGGAAAACTACATTTCGGGTGCACGGTAACGATTTCTTTTGGGACTCGTTGCTCATGACATGGCAAAGATCGTGTGTCAAACGAGCCCTATCATGCTCCGATGCACAGCAAAGCCGAAGCATCCGTTTCTGCCATGGCATATTCGATGGATCACGAAGACGACATCCTCTGTTCATCACCGCCGCGAACCGGAGGTTCGTATTACATTTCCGGCGACTGCCACTCACCAACAAAAATATTCTTTTCAGACTCTCCCACATCTGTCGGACACGGAGGCATGGGCCGCGGCACAAATTCCTTCCGCGCCGTGATCGATACACAAACGCCGCCGGTTTCCACCACAACGCGCAGAGCCTTCTTGGATGAAGAGCTCATTAAAACAGCAAGTTGCATCGACGATATAACACCCGTCTCGGTACGATAATGTATGCTCATCTCCAGGCGGGTTTTCGCGGTAGCAAAACCAAGATTCTGTTTTAAAATTGGTTCGAGAGTTGTCCCGGAAAATTTTCGCAGTGCGGCCAAATCCGTATTTGCGATCTCCGGATTCAGCAGTACGGCGTTCTTTCCGGCGCCTTGTACGAGCACTTCTTCACTCTTTGCGCTTCTGGACAGGACGGCGAATGTCACGCCTGCCAGCAAGGGCTCTTTCGCCTCCGCAAGCGGATACATTTCATACACCGCCGTTTCATAACCGTCAAGTGGCAGGGTCACAGTCTCTCCCGCTTTGTAGAGTGCGGGAGAAATCCAGCGCGTCGGATAGATCCGCTCCAGCACCATTCCCGATGCATCATTGTTTAATCCGCATAACGGATCCAGGCGGACGCGAATTCTCGTTTCCGCAATCCACGGATTGCGCAAGGCAATTACGGCATGTTGATCTTTGAAGTGAACATAGCCGTATGCTTCGAGCTTTTTCGGATCACCTCCGATCATTTCCGTGCTTGAAAGAACAGGGAATCTGTCACGTGCCCAGCGCATGGACGAACCCAGCACATTCCATTCTTCTGCTGAGAGGATGTCCGGGGAAATGTACATTTCCCACATGGAAACACCGCGGGCAAGATAGAGCATGACCTCGTTTGCAAATTTATCCAGCGGCTCCGCCTCGCCTCCCAGTTTCTGCAAAGCACCCTTGATAATGCCATGCGTCATTAGATTCTGGATGGGAAACCAAAAATTATTTTCCCAGAAGTCTTCATACAGCGAAAAATCACGATATGTTATCGCCGCATCGCGAGGATTGATGGACGGAACATCCGCACAGCTATAATCCTCTCCCTGCATCCATATCTGATTGGCATGCTTCACCCACCACGGACTTAGCCATGTACCGGATGTGATGTTGAGAAACGTGAATGGATTTTTTGATCGAGCGGTACGGCACAGGCGTGCCACAGACTCCATCACCGCATGACGCGAAAAGATTCCAACCGGATGGCCATGGTCCGGTTCGCTGCAAATTGAATGCCATCCCATTTGAAATAGCCGACAGAGTCGCCGGTCACGAAATCCAGCACACGCCGGGAGAAAAGCGAATCATAGCGTGCACCGGCCAGACAGAGCATCGCCGTATTCGGCATGTTGCCGACGACCTCGTACCCATGCGCCTTCATCCAGTTGATCCGCTTCATCCGGAATGAATAGCCACCGGTGGGGCCGAACCAGAGGCCAAGTGTCGTATTGGTCTTTTTCAATTCATCAGAAATCGGTTTCAGTCCATGCGGAAACTGATCGGAGCGGAGCACCCAATCGCTCTCATAGACATCCCAGCCGTCATCCAAAACAAATGCATCCAGCGGAATGCCATATTTTTCATTCATAACGTTGTCGGATGGAACACGGGGATACTCCGCTGATCGGAGATCATACCAGCTGTTATAGAGCGTATAGGGACGCAGCGGCGTAACGCGAATACTGTTGACGTACTCCATAAACCACGGCTTCACTCGAGTGTCGGGGGTTAATCCGATGACAACACTTTCACTCTTCGTGCCTCCGGAAGTAATCTCCTCTCCCACTTCGTTGCCGCAGCGGAGACGGAATCCATGCGCCGCGGCAACAATGTGATTATCTGCCGCCGGATACTCGACACCGAAGAAAGCTCCGCTTTCTTTGAATGCAATGGCAACCGACTGTCCAAAACCTCCATCCTTTATAACAAAGGCGGTGCCGCTCAGCAGAGCGCTCATGGGCGTTGCATATTGAAGAAGGTGTCCGGCATTTGCAGAATCGGTGATGGTTATATACTTCCGCACGTACGCTTCTTTGGGAGACAGTCGATAAGTCACTGCAACCGTCAACGGCACTTCTTTGCCGCGAAGGATCAGGTGCAACTCTTTCACTCCACGCACATCTTCCGTTGCCATCTGCCGCACAACAACGAAATGCGATTTGGTCAGCGTCAACGGATTCTCTGCATTGTTGACCGTCAGCGGAGCCTGCCAATCCGTCCACATGATTTCCAGTGAAAAATCCGCATCGGTTTCCACTGGCGTGATGCGGTGCTCGAGAAATTTTTTCCATTGCGGCTGCGCAGCGAGGCGGTCGGAAACAAGCAGACCATCGTTCACCACGATGCGGCATTCGACCAGATCGTTGGCAATCGATGATGTATCGGAAAATATTCTTGGGGATGCTGATAGCGTAAGGAAGAAGAAGAATGTGAAGCGACGGCACCAGCGCATTCGATTCATGTTCATCTCCGATCACAGATTTATCGCAGATCATAAGGATTACTCAGATTGTGTGATTAGTCATCTCAATCATCTGTGTAATCCGCTAATCAGTGTAATCTGCGATATAAGATGGAAGAATTCTCTCTGATCTTCAAGTCCGGCACGCACCCGCACTGCGTAGTATCACCGCAATTCATGCACCCCCATCGCCGGGGAGTATGCAGATTATGCATATAGGAAAACAGTCCTTGCTTAATATGCCGCATTTTCGCATTATTCTTGTGGCATGGGTTTTGTCTTCATAAAGACAGACTAACCCACCCATCTCTAACTCAATTCATGGAGGTTTCATGAAGCAACTTCTTGCCGTCATCTTGGCCCTTGTCATTGTGGCGGGCTGCGAACGGGGCGGTCCGACCGATTCCGCTTCCAGCCAGGCATCCGTGGCAGCTCAGAGCACAGGAACATTCGGCGAAGTATCAATGTACAAGATGACTGTTACCAGCAGTGTGGATATTGCTCCCGCTGAAATCGAAATTCAGCCGTATGATTCGCTGAAGAACAATGCGATGCTCGATTCGTTGAAGGTGTATCTCACCCTGACGGATGAACAATTTGCATTGCTCAAGGCCGCCGGCACAACACTTTTCACAGCGCTCGAAGATATCCGCGCACAGGTGCAAGCAAAGACTGTGACACCTGATTCAGCCCTCGTTCTCGTAAAGGCAGCACGCGACCAATTTGTTGCCTCGGTCAAAATATTTCTGACTGCTGATCAGCTCGTGAAGTTTGACCAATGGCTGATACTGTACTGGAACAAGACGCCGAAAGCTCCACGCAGACCGCGCGGCGGCGGATTCCATCCGGACAGCCTCTCCGTTCCTCCTCCCGACAGCCTGCGGATCAAACCGGACAGTTTGAGAATTTGCCCGGACAGCCTCCATATCCGTTTGGATAGTCTAAAAAGACCTGTATTCCCCGACAGCTTGACAAAACTGTTTGTACCGGATTCCACCAAGCGTCCCGGTGGTCCCGGCAAGCCGGGAAATCCTGGCGGCCCAGGTAGACCGGGAATGCCTGACGGGCCGAAACATCCGTAGCAACACTATGCATCAACACAAAAGCCATTCAGATTCTGAATGGCTTTTTTTTATTCCCGCAAAATATTACATACTGTTCCTGACCGTCTCTTCTGGTTCTTCCCGATAAAGTTTGAATGTCCTCCCTTCCGCCAGACCGCGCGTGCGTGACCGGTACAATTCCGGCAAGAATGTGCGCGCCTCTTACAAAAAAATCAGAGGGGATCTTTCACTCCGCACATGGGTGATTAAAACAGGGGAGCTTCCAATATTTTCTATTTCACCGAATGGAGAAATAGCGACATCAATGCGCCGATAAACAGAATCGACAGCACAATGCCGACAAGCATCCATTCCCCGACATTCACTGGCGGCTCAAAGCCCATCGATTGCTTAAAATTGTCGTCCCTCTCTGTCCCTCCCTGGAAAATGTGTTGAGCATTGCGCAATTGCAGACCACAAGCGCCCTGTTCCATACCCTTGTCGCACAGTATTCGTTGTGAAGTTGCCTGAAACGGCGTAATCTAAACTGTCTTTCAACTAGAAACAAGTTTGGGATACATAGTAAATATGGGGTTTTTTTTGTATTTTTGGTGTAAATGGAAAGCATCGAAGCCACTATCTGCCCATCCCGAAAAATTGATTCGCCGGCAATAAAAGGATAATCTCGATGACAAACCGGATGAGCTTTCAGACTTCCCGAAGACACCAGAATACCATGCACAGTTCCAGAGAACGAAGAGAACAATGAAGAAAATAGCCGTCATTTTTGGAACCCGGCCGGACACCATCAAACAGGCGCCGATTATCCTCCAACTGCAAAAGGAAAAGAACCATTTTCAAGTATTAACGATTGCGACCGCACAACACCGGAGCATGCTGGATCAGGTCCTCGATGTGTTCGGCATTGTTCCCGATTACGATCTGAACATCATGCAGCCAAAGCAATCACTTGCCACGCTGACAAAGAATATCATCACTGCAGTCGATGACGTTCTGGTGAAAGAATCGCCGGATATGGTGCTCGTTCAAGGCGACACGACGACCACCAGTATCGGAAGTCTGGCAGCTTTTTACCGTCAGATACCGGTTGGACATGTGGAGGCAGGATTGCGAACAAACGACCGTATGAATCCATTTCCCGAAGAGATCAATCGGCGCCTGACCGGTTGCATTGCCAACCTCCATTTTGCTCCGACCGCAACAGCCAAGAGAGCTTTGTTAAAAGAAAATGTCGATCCCAAGACCATTTTTATCACCGGCAACACCGTTATCGACGCGCTCAAAATCGCAGTGAACAAGAAACACACCTTTGCCGTGGAGGTGCTCAACACTTTGACGGCCGAAAAAAAACGCATCGTGCTTCTCACAATGCACCGCCGGGAAAATTGGGGCGAACCGATGCGCGGCGCATGCGAGGCAGTAAAGCAGCTCGCACTGCGGTACCCGAATATCAACTTCATTTTTCCCGTTCACCTCAATCCGATTGTTCGTGAGGTTGTCTATCCGATCCTGGACTCGTTGGCGAACGTTCATTTGATCGAACCGCTCGACTATCTCGATTTTGTCAACCTTCTGGCTGTATCATCGCTCGTCATCACCGATTCGGGCGGCGTGCAGGAGGAAGGCCCGGCGCTTGGTAAGCCGATCCTCGTACTCCGCACCGTCACTGAACGGCCGGAGGCGGTCCGTTACGGCACCGTGAAGCTTGTCGGCTTGGATACAAACAGGATCTTCACTATAGCACGCAAACTGCTGGATGACAAAGCCGCGTATCGCAAGATGGCCACCGCTGTCAATCCGTACGGCGACGGCAAAGCGGCACAACGCACGGTTGCCATCATAAAGAATTACTTTGGCATCTCAAAACATATCGTGAAAGAGTTCTCGCCGCAATGAAACGATTCCGACAACATATTTTCACCATCTTTCTAGTCATGGCCGCCGCGGTGACACTCCTGCCGGCATTCAAAGCCCTTGCCGCTTCTGCTTCGCAGCCAAAAAAGATCCTCATTGTCAACGAGGGATCAGGCGATCTCAAGAATCCCGCCATGGGGATGTCCCGCCAGCTTGCGACACTGCTCGGACATTTTTCCGCTGTTGTGACAATGAAGGGCGCTTCACAGTACATCCCACACGAACTGAACAACTACGATTTTGTTTTCTATACCGGATTCGACCCCGTCAATCGCGTTCCGGATCACTTCACCGACGATGTGCTGAACACTGCCAAACCGGTCTTCTGGATCAGCACGGGGATGTACGAATTCACACACCGTCCAGCTGTGGCAAAGAAGCTCGGCTTCTTGGTCACGGCGCTCGATTCCGCCATGGAGTTCTCCCAGGTTCGTGTCGGTAACGATGTGTATAATCGACAGGAAATGACCACCAGTCTGGTGCAGATCACCAATCGATCGCTCGTACAGGTCATTGCATCCGCGTATAGCCCCAAGAAGAATAAAGAAACGCCATACATTGTCCGCAGCGGACATCTGACTTATATAGCGGACTCTCCTTTTGCGTACACAGCCGAGAGTGACCGCTATCTCTACTTTGCGGACATGCTTCACGACTACCTCGGCGAACAGCACGAAGAACTCCATGGCGCTATGATTCGCATCGAAGACGTCGACGTGTTCGAAAATCCCGACAATCTTCGCGAAGTGGCAGACATTCTCTCCGCAAAGGGAATTCCCTTCATGGTTGGCGTGATTCCTTTTTATGTCAACCCGACACAGGGCATCCGCATGAGTCTCTCCGATCGCCCCGAACTGGTGGATGCACTGCAGTACATGGTGCGTAACGGTGGCACCATTGTGATGCACGGCGTCACTCATCAATATAAAGGTACCACGGCAGTCGATTATGAATTCTGGGATGAGAGCACCAACAAGCCGATCAAAGAAGAAACAGCGGAGGGTGATGCCCGGAAATTGGAATTGGGAATACAGGAGTTCATGAAGAACGGGCTGTACCCGCTGGTCTGGGAAACCCCACACTATACCGCCTCATTCACGCTGTATAAGACCGTTGCAAAATATTTCAGCACTGCCTGCGAGCAGCGCCTCGCCATCGAAGATGCCGACTTCAGCCAGTACTTCCCCTACGTTATCAAGAAAGACCTCTTCGGCCAGACGATCTTTCCGGAAAATCTCGGCTACATCCCGCTCAATCCGAATTTGGAAGAAAGCCGCGTCTATGTGCAAAATGTACTGAAAGGCGCGAAGACTATGTTGCGTGTGCGGGACGGTATCGCAACGTGCTTCTTCCATCCCTTTCTCAATCTTGACCTGCTCCGTGAACTCGCAGATGGGATGCAGAAACTCGGCTTCACGTTCATCGATATGCGTGATCAGAAAAACTGGGTCAAAACTGCCGACCGAATCATCTTGTCCGGTAGTCAGAACTATTCCATGAAGTTGAGCGATCAGTATTTGCTGGAGGCATACTACGGCGAAAACGGAGAATTGCGCGATAAGACCATCTCCGATCAGCGCATGAACGGCACTATATCGCGCAACATATCGCTCCAACCGGGAGAGTTCTACAGGGCGGAGCCGGTTGAATTCAAAGAACGCCAGCCGTCACTCATCGAAAAAGTCTCTCTCAAGGCCAAGAAAATCTATGAGAGCGTTTTTTCCATTGACGAACAATGGCAGCCCGCGCGTGTGGCAATTCTCTGGAATCATTTCGCGAAAGGCGGTGCGTTCAACGATCAGGCATCTTTCGCCTCGGTGTTTGCCAGCATCAATGTGAAAGTCGATACATTCTTCATCGGCCAGCCGCTGCAGTTTTCACGGTACAATCTGCTGATTGTTCCTTTTGCGTTTGTGGATTCGCTTAAACCCCGGGACTACGACATTATCACCGCCTTCGTCGAGCAGGGAGGCAACATCATCACCGACATGAAAAACGATCTTGCGGCCGAACTCGGCATCCGTTTCACCTCAACACAGCTTCGCGTTGTACGCATTCGTGAGCGCTATTTTCCGGAAGAGTCTGTGATCTGGCGTTACGGCGAATTGGTGAACAAATTCGAGGCAGACAATATCGACGAAGTGTTCTGCAACGACAACGCTACCGAAGCACCCCTGATCATTGGCAAAAAATACGGCAAGGGGAAAATGATTTTCATCAGCTCCCGCTTCGACCCACATTCGCAGCACGGATACAGCATGTATCCCTTCTTGATCGAATATGTCCGGAAATATTTCCAGCTGAAGCCGGTGATTCGCCGTGAAGCGCTGGAAATGTATTTTGATCCAGGATTCCGACATTCCTACAGCATCGAACAACTGGTTGCACAATGGGTGTCACTTGGTATCAAGATTATTCATGTGGCCGGATGGCATGAGTATCCGAAATACACGTACGCCTACGACCGTCTGCTGCGCGTTGCGCATGCCAATGGCATTCTCGTCTATGCCTGGTTGGAGCCGCCACAGGTGAGTCAGAAATTCTGGAACGAGCACCCGCAATGGCGGGAAAAAAATTACAAGGGAGAAGACATACAGCCATCATGGCGGTATCCGGTCGCACTGACTGATCCGCAGTGTCTTGATACCATGATACACGTCTACAGAAAATTCCTGGATCGTTATGATTGGGACGGTGTCAATCTCGCCGAACTTTATTTCGAAGCCGGTCGGGGATTTGAAGATCCAAAATATTTTACTCCGATGCATCCATCCGCACGGACCGAAGTCATGCGGCGGTATGGATTTGACCTGTCAACGATTTTCGATCCGCAGTCACCAAACTATTGGAAAGACAATCCCGCTGTCCGCTCAGCGGTGGTGGAATATCGCATTGCAAAATTGCAGCAGGTGTATGAATTGCTGCTCGGCAATTTCAATGAGATTGTCCGCAGCAAGCCCGGATTCCAGATCGTGGTGACAGCAATGGACAATCTTGGTTCCCCGGAATTGCGCGAGAACCATGGCGTCGACATGAATCACATCCTCCCACTGCAGAAAAAATACGGATTCCTTCTACAGGTGGAGGATCCGGAAAACAAATGGGCAACCGATCCGCTGCGCTACATCGACATCGGGAAAAAGTATGAGGCGCTGATTGGCGATCGGTCGAAGCTGCTGCTCGATCTCAACATTGGTCCGTTCCGGAAAGCCAATGTCGTCACACCGTTCCCGACACTCACACAAACGGGAACTGAAAGCTTTGATATGGTCAATGCCGCCGGTATCGGTGCACCGCGGGCAACAATCTATTCCGAATCAAGCATCAACCCCCAGGATCTTGGCTTCTTTGCCTGCGCCCTTGCGTCGCAGGCACGATCGCGGTATATCGAAAATGGATTTGACGTGACGGCGCCCTATTCGCTGTGCATTCAAATGCCGTCCGATGTTCGGGAGATTTCCATCGACGGGGCTCCCGTTGCACCGTTCCGCAACAATGTCTTCGTAGTTCCGGCTGGCGATCACCGCATAACGTTCAACAGCGCCGGTGTCTCGTCGTTCTCCACACACCAGCTGGCCACCCGGTTGATGTCGCTGACAGGCAATCTGCTGGCGCTGACGTACGGCATGCGGGATGTTGCTTTCACGTATGAATCGGATTCCCGTACGCTGGCATCGTTCAGCGCCGTACCCACCACGGTGCAAATTGACGGCATGCAAACGGCGATCTCTCCGATGAAAGGAGACGACTGCTACACAATTTTCCTTCCGCCGGGACGGCACTCCGTCCTTGTGGTCACGGGAGATCAATTCTCGTATGGGATTAATGTAACAAGCCTGTGGTCAACCACCGCCATTGCCTTGTTTGGTGCGCTCGCGATGGCGCTGCTGCTGGTCATGTATTTTGTGTTGAAGGTCATCATCAAGCGGCAGACCCAGGCGTAAGCACCGCTGCAATGGAATAATCATTTGTTCGTATTGGAGCATTCATGAGTGTCTTGGAAGTTGATCTGAGCTTTCTCTTTGTCATTGCCGTCATCCTGATCTGGTTCATGATCGGATACCAATTCGTGCTGACGGTATACGGATATATCAATTATGTCCGTTCTCTTAAGGAACGGCGCGAGGTCGATGCGCAGGAATTTGACTATCCCTCCTGTTCGATTCTTATTCCCGCGCATGATGAAGACAAAGTCATCGGCCGCACCATCGAAGCGATGCTGAATCTTCATTATCCAACGGACAAACTCCGCGTTATCGTCATCAATGACGGATCGACCGACCGGACCAAGGAGATTATCGAACACTATGCGGCACAAGATGCACGTGTGGAGCTGTACGATGTTCCAAGAGAAGAGGGCGGCAAGGGAAAATCCCGCGCACTCAACCTTGGCATCAAACGAGTAACGTCGGACGTCATTGCAATCTACGACGCGGACAATACGCCCGATCCGGAGGCCCTGCACTATCTCGTCGCCCAGCTGCTACTGCACAAGGAACTCGGCGCCGTCATCGGAAAGTTCCGCACGATTAATAAAAGCACCAACCTTCTCACGCGCTTCATCAATATCGAGACGCTTAGCTTTCAGTCGATGCTGCAGGCGGGCCGGTGGCAGATGCACAACATCGCCACACTTCCGGGCACTAATTTCGTCGTCTGGCGCTTCATCATGGAAACACTCAAGGGCTGGGACGAGGAGGCGCTGACGGAAGATTCCGAACTGAGTATCCGCATCTACGAAGAAGGATACAAAATCAAGTTCATTCCGTACGCGGTGACATATGAACAGGAACCGCAGGAGTGGAAGGTGTGGGTCAAACAGCGCATGCGCTGGGTGCGCGGCAATAACTATGTTGTGTCAAAGTTCTGGAAGCGCACGCCCAACTTCAAAAACAAGCGCCTGGCATTCGATCTTCTGTACACACTTTCTCTCTATTATATCTTCTTCGCAGCGATCATTATCTCCGATCTCCTCTTCTTACTCAGCGTCACGCAGCTGGTGAGCATCGCTTTGCCGGGTCCGTACACGTTCGTTTGGGTGACAGCCTTCGTGCTCTTCATCTTTGAAATCATGCTGGCGATATCATACGACAAAGAGGATTCGCTCTCTGCCATAGGATTGGTCATTTTGATGTATTTCACTTACTGCCAGCTTTGGATTTACGTCGTGATTAAGGCGACGTATCAGGAGATGGTCAATAAGGACAAGCACGTCTGGATCAAAACGGTGCGGTTTGATGTAATGGAACAAAAAAAGGGGTAAGAAACCGGCGGGAGAATACTATTGCGGAAACCGCTCGCGCAACCGCGCAGAATAGCGCCGGCTGATTTCGAGCGGTTCCGGCATGTCTTTCAGATAAACCTTGAATGAGGACTGGAACCACGCCTTCAGCTGCTCAACGTAGTCGATGTTGATGATGGTTCCCCGGTGAATGCGGATGAAATGTTTCTCCGGAAGCTGCGACTCCCACTTTTTCAGCGACTTCAACACAAGAATTTTTTTGTTGTCGGCCAGTACCAGCTCCGAATAGTCGCCGTCGGCCGTAATACATTTCATTGTATCCACGCGGACAAATCGCGGACGATCCGATCCGCGCAGAAAAATCATGTCGTCGTACTCCAGTTTTTTTGAATCATTGTCGCCCGGCGCCGTCTCTGCCAATATGCGCTGAATGGTTAGATCGAGCCGTTCCGGACGTATGGGCTTGACCAGATAATCGAATGCATTCACTTCGAAGGCGCGAATCGCATACGAATCAAACGCCGTGGTGAAGACAATTTTAATCTCCGGATCTATGTTGGGAAGAAGGTCAAAACCCGAGCCGGACGGCATGGCGATATCAAGGAACACGATGTCGGGGCGTTCTTTGACGATTATTTCCGCGGCGCTCACGATCGTGCCGGCCTCTCCGACCACCGTCACCTGCTGGTGCGCGGCAAGCAAGTGGCGCAGCACCTTCCGCGCCCACGGCTCGTCATCAACGATAACAGCCCGCAATTGTTCCTTTGCCTGCTTCTCTTTTGCTGCCATGCGGTGACGGATTTTCGGATTGATGGAGGGATGATCTGCCTATCGATACGATTTTTGAAGTTCGTCGAGCCCCTTCAACTGCTCGGTTGCGCCAATGTTTTCCGGATCGATCGCCAGTGCGCGATTGAAATACTCTCGTGCCTTTGGGTATGATTTTATATTCAGATACGAAATGCCCGCTTGAATATTGGCCTCGATGCTTTTCGGATTGAGTTCCAATGCCCGCTCGAATTGTGCAATCGCTTCGTTATACAAGCCGACGCCATTGTAAGCAGCTCCCAGATAGAACCGGATTGCATAGAAGTCGTTCCCGCGCGAAACCGCCTGCGCCAATAGATCAACCATAGGCTTGTAATTCGCCTGTCTTTGGTTGTTGGTGAAAAGAAATTTGTAGGCCGAAAAGTACAGTGAGTCCGCAGTAATGGCTATCTTGAAATAATTGTTGGCAATGTAACTCTGGTTGTCCGCATCCAACAATTTTCCCAAGGCGAACGCCGCAGGCGCGAACTCCTCCGCAATCACCAGGGCATCTTTGTAGTGGCTAATGGCGGATTCCTTTTCCCCTTTTTCCTCGGCGGCTGCACCCATCTTCATGTGTTGCAGCACTTCGGGGGAAATTTTCTTTTCCCTGGTATTGATCAGAATACGCAAATGGTCCATCCGCTCCACCAGGTCAAAATCAAAAGAGAGCCGCATCACCTGCGTAATTTCTTCCCGTGCCGCTGCGAGATTGCCGGAAAAATATTCGCTCACCGCCTTCAGCATGGAGTAATACGGCAGAGCAAATTGTGCCGAGTCTTTCTGCAGATTCACAAAAAACTCGCGTGGGAACAATGGCTGCCGCGCTTTCCATCGGTTGCTGACGATGCGCACAAATGTTTCGTACGAATCAAAAAGCTGATACTTTTGCAAACGTGCCGTCTGCGCTTCCGGCAGAGTCAATGCGAGAGCCGGCGCACTGGTATCCTGGAAATTGACCGACGTGAATGCCCAAGCCAGAGACTCTATGATATATTTGTATTTATAATCAATTTTTCCGGAAGACGAACCGGCGATGATCCAGCGCGTATTCTGTTCGTCCAGTGCTCGATTCAATGAGTCAAACCAGAATTCTCCCTTGCGAACCATGTCGCTACCCGTCGCAAGCAGGGTGGTGACACCCGAATCGGATTCCTGAATGCCGAGCGACGCATCGGCGAGGTTATCCCGAATCTGTTTGAATTGCGGACGAAAATCATTCATGGCCGCGATCTTTTGTTTCAGATCATCAGACGGCGACGTCAAAGCCGCAACACAATTCTCACTTGCTTCCTTCAAACGCAGTTCAAAGACGTGCAAGCGTTTTGGTTTGACATTGGCAAAGATCGCAAAAATCTGAAGCGATTTATCCCGCAGCACCGCATCGTAGTTCTCAACGGCAGAGAGATATTTCTTTTCAGCCAGGGCGGCATCCGCAGTTGCAAGCAGTGATGTGATCTTTGTATAGCCCGGCCAGCACTCTTGTGCAATCGTCATTTCCGCCGTTGACTGCGATTCTCCCAGTTTATACACAAAAGTAAACGGCTGGTACAGTTTCAGCTTAACACTGAAACCGGTCAGTATAACGGTACTGTCCTTTTCAGCTATAACCGGGCCGCGAAATTCAATTGGAAATGGCTGGCCGTTTTGTGAAAGAGAAAGCTGCGGGAGCTTTTCCATGACAAAACTGTCATCGAGCTTCCAGTCACCCGTGTTTCGTACGGCAAAGTAGTAATAGTCCGTACCATTGACATTGTCGGATGTCAGCAACGAATCACGATTCTTCGTTGTCAGCACAATTTTGACATACCGCGGTTTGCCCATTCCGAGCCAACCTGATTTTTCGGCTACTTTGAGAACTACTTGCGGTGAGCGGTATTGAGCCCATAGAGTGCTTGCTGCAAGGCAGAGTAAGAAGCAAAAGAGGGAGCGTGTCTTCATTGTTCCTGTCATAATGCGCCTTTGGAGTGTCAATAATATATGAAAGAGGAGCCGGAGAATCAATGAGTCAAGCAGAATAGCTGTCTGGCAGAATAGAAGCCGGACAGAATAGGTGTGACGGCCACACTTGACAAAGAGGGCTGTATTTTCCATATTGCCAGTAATGATTTTCACTACCCATGGGGTCCGCGATGAAAAAGATGCTGCCGTACATTCTTGCCGCCGTGGGGCTCTTCTGTGTTGCATTCCCTCTCAGGGCCCAAATACCATATGTTGAACCGTCTGCAAGCGTTCTCCTTCCCAACACGCAGGTTATAGCAGCAGCGGGTAGCACTTCTGCTGAGATGCTTGCCGTGGCAAGCGCCGAAAAAGAGATCACGCTGCTCTCCATGACGACTCTCAAGCCGCTGATGCGGCTCCCGATTCCCAGTGGACGTTCCTATGCGCTTGCTTTCACGCCGGACGGCCGTTCTCTGGTTTCCGGAGTCGCGAATGGTGAAATTATTTTCTGGAATCTCGCCTCCGGCACAGCCGCACGAGTTCTGCAAAATGACGCCGGAATCCGCTCGATCTGTTTGAACGCGCAAGGAAAGATGGTCAGCGGGGGAGGCACAATGACCAAATACTGGGATGTTGCAACGGGAAAAACAGAGGCAACATTCCCGGCATCGTCCACTGAAATTCTGCAAACCATTTTCAATCCCCAGGGGAATCTCGTTCTATCCGCGTCGGCTGATGGGACATTGAGAATCCTTGATCCGACCGTTCCGACTGTGGTGTTGCGCTCCTTCGGCGGACGAAAAATCCGTACAACCAATCTGGCCTTTTCTCCCGATGGCCATACCTTGGCCGTAACCTACGCGGATTCAACGCTGCAACTTTGGAATGTGCAGACCGGTGACCTTCTTCTTACCACCCGGGATGCCGATGGACCGATCTTGGCCGCGGTATTTCACCCGAACGGCCGATGGCTCCTCACCGGAGGAAAAGACATTAGGATTCGCTCTGTTACAGATGCCGTTATCCTGAAAAGCATTCCTCTGCCGGCCCCGGCGCAGAACATCTTGATTTTACCCGGCGGTTCCAATATCGCGGCCATTGCGATCGACGGGTCTGTCAACACCTTCCGCCTGCTTGACAAGAAACCTGATGTGACGCCGCCGTCGATTGTAATTCTCAAACCGCTTCCGTCCGGCACGGAAGCGTATCAGATATATGCCGAAGAAGTCGACGTCGCAGGACAGGTCAGTGATAATGCAACGATCAGCTCTCTGGTAGTAGACAACATCCCCATGGCAGCAGCATCACTCGCCGATGTTCCGCACAAACCGTCCGACACCACCGCAGTCGTCAAGTCCTTCGCGGTGATGGTCAAACTGCGCGCACAGGGATCGAACATCATTACACTGACAGCGAAAGATTCCGCCGGCAATTCTTCCACGCAGGCGTTGAGAATCATCAAACTGTCAAAGGATGCTGCCGTTGAACTTCTGAACCCACAGGAAAATGTGGAGACAAATGACTTTGCTTCGAAATTCGAATTCCGGATCAATTGTGCCTTTACATCGTACAGCATCAGCGTCAACAATTTTGAGATCATCAAGAAAGACAATCTCCCCGAGAAACCAATCGGCACGATTTGCACTGAACAGGTTCCGCTCTCTGCAGGATTGAATCAGGTTCAGCTGATCGTTATGGCAAGAAACGGTGAGCGCATGCGACGCACTGCAAAAGTGTCGCGCCATATTCTCGGCGGTCCTGTGACGGCCGCACAGCCGGGAAAACCCTCTCCCTCCTCCACCGGACGACCCCAGCAATGGGCGGTGGTAATCGGCATTTCCGAATATGCAAAGCCAAAGATTCCGAATTTGAATTATGCGGATCGTGATGCACGGGAGTTCGCGGAATATTTGAAGAGTCCCGCCGGCGGCGGCTTCGAGGAAAGCCGAATGACAGTGCTGCTCAACAAAGATGCAACACTGCAAAACATCAAATCCGCCCTCAATCAATTTCTCCGGCAGACCGTCGAAAAAGATCTCGTCGTTATTTATTTTGCCGGACACGGCGCTCCCGAGCCGGCAAATCCGAAAAATAATTATCTGCTTTGCTACGATACCGACCCCAACTCGCTCGAAACGACGGCATTTCCGATGTGGGACATCAACACCGCGCTCACGCGCTACATTCCATCACAGCACGTCATCGTGCTCACCGATGCCTGCCACAGCGGAGGGATCAGCACAGAGATGGCAACACGCGGTATGGGAACAGTGGAAAACAATTTGATCAATCAGTATCTTTCCGATCTGTCAAAATCGAATCCAGGGCTCATCATCTTCACGGCAAGTCAGGCAGGTGAGGTATCGCAGGAACTCGAAAAATTTGGACACGGCGTCTTCACCTACTTTCTGCTACAGGGATTGAAGGGCGAAGCCGACCGGAACAACGACTACACAATCACCATCGGCGAACTGATGGACTATGTTGAAGAAATGGTGAAGCGTCAAACGAACGGCAATCAGCATCCGACGCGTAATCAGGGTACCTACGACACGGATATGACGATCGGGCTCGTTCCGCACTAATGGAATATGTCGTCATTGCGGCTCTCCCTGAAAACACTCGCCACCGAGATCACAGAGGACACAGAGAATGATGGAGTTCCCCGTAGTCGTTAAGAAAATCGTCACGGAGTCCATACAGAGCATATTTTCGACTTCACGAGAGAGATTGACAATGAACATACGCATCGCTCTTCTGCTCGCAGCGCTGCTTGCAGCAACATGCTGGAGTTTTGGACAGCCGGGAACATCCGCCCCCTCCTCCAACGGGCAGCCCCAACGATGGGCGGTGGTGATCGGCATTTCCGAATATGGAAAGCCCCAAATTCCAAATTTGAATTATGCAGATCGTGATGCACGCGAGTTCGCGGAATATTTGAAGAGCCCAGCCGGCGGCGGCCTCGATGAAGGCCGAATGAAAGTGCTGCTCAACAAAGATGCAACACTCCAAAACATCAAATCTGCGCTCACTCAATTTCTCCGGCAGACCATTGACAAAGATCTTGTCATTATTTATTTCGCCGGACATGGTGCTCCCGAGCCTGCAAACCCGAAAAATAATTATTTGCTCTGCTATGATACCGATCCCACTTTGCTCGAGACAACGGCATTTCCGATGTGGGACATCAACGCGGCGCTCACGCGCTACATCCCCTCAAAGCACGTCATCGTGCTCACCGATGCCTGCCACAGCGGAGGGATCAGCACAGAGATTGCAACACGTGGTATGGGAACGGTGGAGAACAATTTGATCAATCAGTATCTCTCCGACCTTTCAAAGTCGAAGGAGGGGATCATCGTCTTCACGGCGAGTCAGTCGGGTGAATCATCCCAGGAACTTGACAAATTCGGGCACGGTGTGTTCACCCACTTTCTGTTGCAGGGATTGAAAGGTGATGCCGACAGGAACAACGACTATTCGATCACCATCGGCGAACTGATGGATTACGTTGAAGAAATGGTGAAGCGTCAAACGAACGGTAATCAGCATCCGACGCGTAGTCAGGGCACTTACGATACAGATATGACCATCGGGCTCGTTCCGCACTAATGGAATATGTCGTCATTGCGGCTCTCCCTGGAAACACTCGCCACCGGGATCACAGAGGACACAGAATGATGGAGTTCCCCGTAGTTGTTAAGAAAATCGTCACAGAGTCCATCCAGAGCATATTCTCGACATCATGAAAGGACTAACAATGAACATACGCATCGCACTTCTGCTCGCAGCGCTGGTTGCAGCAACATGCTGGAGTTTTGGACAGCCGGCGTCCAAAATAGATGAAAACATCAATTACAAATGGGCATTTGTTGCCCGTGTAGGCGACCAGACTGCTCGCCGCGTCGTTCCCATCTCCCGCGATACCATTCTCCGCTCCGGCGACGAAGTCAAGATGATGGTCAATCTCACAAAGAAGGCCAACATCTATGTATTCTATCGCAATTCCTCGGGCGACATGGAACTGCTCTTTCCGTACGGCATTGAATCGGAATATACCGTCGAAAAAAACTACTATATTCCCAAAGGACGTGACTGGAACAAATTTGACAACAACATAGGCCAGGAAACATTTTACATCCTCGCCTCGGTGGAACGGCTGACAGATCTGGAAAATACCTGGCACAAATATCTTGCAGCACCAACGGCAAAGAAAGGCGACGCCGGCGCGGTTGTGGTCACTGCGATTAAAGATGTGAAAAAACGGTTCCGCACTTTTCAGACTCTAGCAGAGCGGCCGATCAGCATCGCCGGAAATGTACGGGGAACCAAAGGTGCCGTAGATCCAAATAAAATAGACGTTGCCACGATGGCAGGCGAAGTCTCCGCCAATAATTTCTACAGCAAGACAATCACCATTGACCACAAGTAGCAGACGCCGACTGAAAGCCGCCGCCGTCTTGACGGCGGCTTCATTTCTTCTCACTGCGCTCCTGTTCGCCCTAATTCCCGGTGTTCTCCGTTCCTGGGATCTTCAGGCCACCGACCGTCTGTTTCTGCTGCGCCGTACGCTTCAACCCCCGCCGTACGATTCTTCCATCATTCACATCGACATCGGCAACAGCAGTGTGCAGAAGCTCAGTTATTATTTTCCCCGTCGGTACCATGCCCAGCTCATCAACTTGGGCAGGAACGTCGGCTTTTCCGCAATGGCCTACGATATCATTTTCGCCCAGCGCCTTGGAACAATTGATGACAGTCTATTGCTGTCTGCCGCGTCCGCGTCCGGCCGACTCTACGTTCCGGTCGCATTTTCACTGGAATCAGATGACGCAAAATTTGTGAATGATTGTCCAGACGGCGTCCGCTATCTTGACTCGACCGCATGGACTCTGCAAGCTGATCACGTCGAGGGGTTCTACCACGCCGGACAATCCTTGCTGACTTGGCCGGAGTTGTCCGCGGCATCGCGCGGCGTCGGCTTCATTAGTGTTGAAACTGATCTCGACGGTGTTTTCCGCCGCGTGCCACTCCTCATCCGCTACAAGGACAAATTCTATCCCAGCATGGTGTTCAGGCTTGCCTGCGATCTTTTGCATGTTCCGCCGGAACAGATTGCGGTGCACGGCGGATCTGCCATCATTCTTCGCAATGCAACAACACGGAGCGGCGAACATAAAGACATTGAAATCCCGATCGATGACCGCGGGAATATGGCCATCAATTGGATCGGCTCCTGGGAATCAATGACACATATCAGCTTCGCGAAGATGCTTGAGATCGCCGAAGACCGGGACGAGATTGATGCTTTTACCGAGCGATACCACAATGCCGTGGCCTTCGTGGGAGACAATTCCACAGGTATCTCCGATATCGGCCCGACTCCGTTTGAAGACAAATTCGTGCTCGTCGGCCTTCATGCGAATACACTCAACACCATTCTGACAGAGCACTTTCTGCACCAGGCGCCAATGGCGTGGTTCGTCGCCATCAACATGCTGATCGCGATTTGTCTGATCACATGTTCGGTCCGATTCTCTTCGGTTGGGTTCACCGTCTCTGCCTTTGGCATCATCGCGCTCTACATTGGAGCAGTCGCAGCTCTCTTCCTCTATGGCGGTATCACCATATCGGTCATCCAGCCACCGCTCGCAGTATTCTTCTCGTTACTTTCGGTGCTGGTCTACCGGTACATCACGGAAGAAAAAGAAAAGGAACAGCTGCGTGCCCGGTTCGAATCCTATTTTCCTCCTGCGGTCGTCAAGCAGATGCTGGAAAATCCCGATGTACTGACCACTGCGCCGCAGCAAAAAAGCGTCACCATCATGTTCAGCGATATTAAAAGCTTCACCACGCATTCGTCGCACATGACGCCGGAAGAGATCAGCACTACCCTGAGTGAGTATTTCGAAGCAATGACGGCGATTGTTTTCAAATACGGCGGCACGGTGGATAAATTTATCGGCGACGGATTGATGGTCTTTTACGGAGCGCCCGAACCGCAGAACGATCATGCGGTACGCTGCGTACAAGCCGCCATCGAGATGCAGAAGAAATGTCGAGAGTTGAAAGCGCGCTGGGAACCCGCCGGCCGCCTGCCCCTGAAAATCCGCATCGGCATCAATTCGGGACCAGTGGTGGTTGGCGATCTTGGTTCAGAACGGAGAAAAGAGTACACCGTGATTGGATCGGATGTCAATCTCGCACAGCGACTGGAGTCGAATGCTCCCGTCGAGGGAATTCTAATCTCCGAGGCAGTCTATAATTTGATCAAGAACGAGATCCGGACTATTGCGCGCGATCCGATCATCGTCAAAGGCCTGGAAACACCCATCGTGGTGTTCGAAGTCCCTGTGGAATAAACGCGCCACCCTCAGGAATATGCTGCTATGTCGACCCGCACTAAACGCATTCTCGGCGTTGCCGTTCTGCTTGCTGCCGGAGTTCTGGCCGCAGTCTTTTTTCTTTTCCCCCAATCCGTTTCGGAGAAAGCTGTGACAACAACCCCGGTTCAGTCAAGCGAACCGCAATTCGTCAAGCAGGGATCGCTCTCATTTTTGCGCAAAAAAACATTTGAAGTAATCACGACCATCGACATCGAAATTGCCAATACCGAAGAGAAACGGATGCAGGGATTGATGTTTCGTAGTTCCATGTCGGACTCTGCCGGCATGCTTTTCACGTTTCCATCTGAAACGCCACAGGAATTCTGGATGAAGAATACGATCATTTCGCTTGACATCGTTTATGTCAATACAAAGAAGGAAATTGTTTCCATTCAGAAATACGCCGAACCCTACTCCGAGCGTCCGCTGCCGTCGTACAAACCCGCCACTTATGTCGTGGAAGTCAATGCCGGCTTCTGCGACAATCACCGTATCGGTGAAGGCGATTGCATCCGGTTCTGATCCATGCCCCCATTCAAGGAGCTTGTTCTCCTCCTGCTGTTTCTGAGCGATACGCAGCCGCCTTTGTGGATCGAGACGCTCCTCTTGTCACGCACTAATAACGAGACAGCAACGCAGGCAATTTTTGCCAATGTTGCCGCGGAAACCACGGCAGCCGCAGTGTTTCATCTCGGCGACATGACCTCCGCAGGCACGTCGTCCGATGACTGGAATCTCGTGGAACAAGACATTGCTCCACTGCGGAAGAGGCACATTCCCTTCTATCCAACATACGGCAATCATGAATATCTCTGGGTTTCATGGCTGGCCAAGGCGATGTATCTCCGCCACTTTCCATCCTTCGCGTCCGGCTGGTATACAACGCACATCGGAAACGCGGCCGTTATTCTGTTGAATTCAAATGTGGGGCGCCTCTCGTCGCAGGAATGGCAAACGCAGTGTACATGGTACCGTCGGCAACTGGCAGAGCTCGACCGAGACACTTCCGTTTCCGTTGTCATTGTCGGCACGCATCACCCTCCATTCACCAACAGTACGATTATCGATCCCTCGGAAGATGTTCTTTGCGATTTTGTGCCACCATATATTGCATCGAAGAAGGCCCGCCTTTTCATCAGCGGACATGCGCACGCTCTTGAGCATTTCCGGCAGCAGGGAAAAGATTTTCTTGTCATCGGCGGCGGGGGCGGGCTGCAGCATCCATTGCTGCAAGGTTCCGAAGAACGCACTCACGATATTCGTCCACATGAACAACGCTTCGAATCATTTCATTATCTGGCCTGCAGCATCACTGCTGACTCCGTCATTCTCCAACCTCGCATGCTGGACGCGGATGGAAAACATTTTACAACACCGTACCGGTTTGCTATCGCCATCAGATGAACGCTGTTTTTTTAACCACAAGAAGAGAAGGCACGAGAAAAATCCCTTCCCCCCAGTAGACCGCAGATTACACAGATTCATGGATTTCGGAGAGAGAGTGAAGATCTCCGTTGCAAGAATAGAAACGATGGCAGTAGTCTGCGTAATCTGCGATCTATTTTGCCATCTTATAAAAATTCCACTCAGCTATTCCCCCGCGAAGATTTGCGGCGGACAGTCCATTTTTGAGCAGTAGCGCGACAGCTCGCGCACTGCGCGCGCCAGTTTGGCAATAGCAAACAATTTCGCGTCCGGGAAAATTTTTCAATTCCTGTAGTCTTGCTGCAAGCTCATTCAAAGGAATATGGATGGAGCCGGCAATGTGTTGTACGGAACGCTCGCTCTTTGTGCGCACATCGAGCAACACCATTCCCGTCGCCTTCATTCTTGCTTCCAGCTGCGATGGAGAATAATGCGGGACGTTTCTTTGCTGCAGTATGCGGCGGACAACGAAGATAGTAGTAAGAATGAAGAGTATGAAGTAGAAAGTTTGAGGTGCCATTAGTTCATTCCACAGGATCCGTTTGCACTGCAGCTTTCACAGGGTGACGGCCCCGCATCTCCGAACGATGGTCCGGCCATTTGTGGCGCGGCAGGAACCGACATTCGTTTTGCGTATTTCTTGGAACCGCACTTTGGACAGACGATGTCTTCTTCAATTTCTTTCCCCTTGTGAAACACATCATATTTCTGACCGCATTCTGCGCATTGATAATCAAAAATCGGCATAAGTCTTTTTTCATCCCTTCAAAGTTATCAGTTTTCTTAGCCCGCTGGTGAAAGGGCCGGTTTCGACAACCCGGATCCAGTCTCTTTATACACGATACTTCCACAGCTGAAAAGGATTCAATTTGCCCATATTGTATTCATCGGCTCATCGGGACTTTTTCTTTCGCCGCAGTGGAGAGTCGTCTTATGTATCAAGAATATGGAAAAAACGCTGGTTTATTGCAATTGCAATCGACTTTGGATAGATTAAGGCTGGGATTGGCAAAAAGCGGAAGGGATATCGCAATCATGGATTTCAATCTCACTGCAAAGGAAAAAGAGCTCCTCCTCGGCATCGCCCGGTCAACTATCAAATCCTATGTTCAGAAACAGTCGATTCCTGACGTCGCTCCGAAAGTGCTCACCGCCACGCTGAATACCGGCTGCGGCGCCTTCGTCACCCTGAAACAGCGGGGACAACTGCGGGGATGCATCGGACGGTTCGATAACACCGAACCCCTTTATCGCATAGTGCAATTGATGGCCGTTGCGGCAGCAACGCAAGACTATCGCTTCACACCGGTAAAACCTCTGGAAATACAAACCATCGATATTGAAATCTCCGTACTCACGCCGATGCGGCGGATCTATGCGCTGAGCGATCTCATTCTTGGCAAACACGGGATTTACATCAAAAAGAAAATGAACAGCGGCACATTCCTCCCACAGGTAGCAACAGAAACCGGATGGTCCAAAGAAGAATTTGTCGGCCACTGTGCACAGGATAAAATGGGCATCGGATATAACGGGTGGAAAGATGCCGACACGGAACTCTACACGTATGAAGCGCTTGTCTTCGGTGAAAAATAAATGAAATTTGCAATGCATATCTGCATGCTCTTGAAACCGCTTTGAGCACTCTCAACCAGCGAGAATTCCGATGAAGAAGATCAATCTGAAAAAAGAATTGCACGCTCTCTTCCACGCACCGCTAAAATCCCCTGAACTTATCGAGGTTCCGCCTCAGCAGTATCTAATGATCGACGGATTGGGAGATCCGAACACCGCGCAATCGTACGTAGACGCCATCGAAGCGCTGTACAGTGTTTCCTACACGTTGAAGTTCATGATAAAGAAGGGAAAGAATGCCATCGACTATGGAGTTCCTCCTCTGGAAGGACTCTGGTGGACCAATCCGATTTCCGATTTCTCACCTCAGAACAAAAATGCATGGCACTGGACGGCGATGATTATGCAGCCGCAATTTATTATTGCCGCACAGATTGCAGAAGCGACTGAACAGGCGCTCAAAAAGAAACCGCTGCCGGCAGCACCGCTGATCCGATTTGAACAATTCATTGAAGGACGCTGTGCACAAATCATGCACATCGGTCCATATGCGTCAGAGGCACAAACAATTACACTGCTGCATGATTTTATTCATGCAGCCGGAAATAAACGACGCGGCAAGCATCACGAGATCTATCTGAGTGATCCGCGGCGTACTGCTCCGGAGAAATTGAAAACAATCATCAGACAACCGATCCAGTAGTCATTCAAAGAAGAATTGTTACACATCGTCGCGAAGGAGTCCCAGCCAGCTCGGACGCTGAGCGGAGCCGAAGCGTCCGAGACGAAGAAGGTCATCATGTTGAACATCAAAGACAATGCATTTTTATGGACATCAGAAATGTAATAGAAAAAATTTTCAGCTAATTCACTTACTTACTGATGTTACGCAGATAGAGTGTTTTCTTACCACAGAGGCACGGAGACACGGAGACACGGAACTTTAAGTAAGAACATCCTGAATAGTTCAATGAGTTGTTTTGCGTAAGATCAGTTACTTATTCAGATTCCCTATGAATTCTTCTCTTCGTTTCATCGTCGCCGCTGCCACCGTGATGCTGCTTTGCCCAGACGCCTGGGCGGAAAAACCATTATCATTGCTGCCTGTACCGCAGTCGGTACAGATCAATGAGGGAAGCTTTCGCCTCTCCCCGTCCTTCGCCATAGCGTTGGAAAAAGATGCCGGCACACGCCTCACTGCCGCCGCGTCCCGTGCCCTGCACCGGCTCTCCGGCAGAACGGGACTCTTCTTTCCGCAGGACTATGTCACCCCTGCAACGTCTCCGGACACGGTTGCATGCGTTTTAGCCGTTGATCGGAAGGGGAAAGTTGAATTGGGCGAAGATGAATCGTACACGCTGACCGTCACTCCCACATCAGTACAGATCAAGGCGGAAACGGATCTTGGAGCTATGCATGGATTGGAAACGCTGCTGCAGCTTCTGAGTATCGACGATGATGGATATTATTTTCCCTGTGTCCTTATCAAGGATAAGCCCCGATTTCCCTGGCGCGGATTGATGATGGATGTGGCGCGGCATTTTATGCCCATCGATATCATCAAACGCAATCTTGATGGGATGGCGGCGGTGAAAATGAATGTGTTTCATTGGCATCTTTCAGAAGATCAGGGATTCCGAATCGAGAGTAAGCTCTTCCCGGAACTCCACACGCTCGGTTCGGATGGCATGTTCTATACGCAGGATCAGGTGAAAGACATTCTTGCCTATGCGGAAGAGCGCGGCATCAGAGTCTATCCTGAATTTGATATCCCCGGACATTCCACAAGCTGGTTCGTCTCGCATCCGGAACTCGCCAGTGCACCCGGCCCATATACGATTGAACGGCACTGGGGCGTTTTCGACCCGACATTCGATCCGACGAAAGAAGAGACATACGCTTTCTTTGGCAAATTTCTCGGAGAGATGACGGCGCTTTTTCCCGATCCCTATTTCCATATCGGTGGAGACGAAAACAACGGGAAACAGTGGAAAGCCAATCCTGCAATTGTGGCATATATGAAAGAACACAGCATTCCGGACACACATGCGTTGCAAGCGATGTTCAATAAACGCATTCTCGCCATTCTCACGAAATACAACAAGCACATGATCGGCTGGGATGAGATTCAGCATCCAGATTTGCCGAAAGAGAGCATTATCCAATCGTGGCGCGGGCAAAAAGGGCTTTTCAGCGCAGCCCGGAACGGCTATCAGACCATTCTCTCCAACGGTTACTATATCGACTTGATTCAACCGGCAGAATTTCATTATCTGAACGATCCGCTTCCATCGGATTCACTGAAGTCGTTGACCGAAGAAGAGCAGCAGCGCATTCTTGGCGGTGAAGCAACGAGTTGGGCGGAACTTGTAACATGGGAGAATGTTGATTCCCGCATCTGGCCGCGCACAGCCGCCATTGCCGAACGTCTCTGGTCCGCCGCAAGCGTGCGGGATGTGGAAGACATGTACCGGCGCCTCGATGATGTGAGCTTCCATCTGGAAGAGCTCGGTCTGACACACAAGAAAAACCACGACATGATGATTCGCCGGCTTGTCAACAATGGGGATGTTACGCCGCTCGAGAATCTTCTCCGCGTAATCGAGCCGGTAAAAATCTATGCGCGCCATTCCCAGGGAGTGAAATACACATCCTACTCACCGTACACGCGCGTGGTGGATGCAGTCTTGCCGGAGGCAATGCTGGCCCGGCGATTCCGTTCCATTGTTGCACAATACCTGACATTAAAAGATAGTGCCTTGGCGGGAGAAATGAATTCCATGCTCATACTCTGGAAACAGAATCGTACAGCTCTGATTCCGATCATTCGTCTCTCCCCTATTTTGAAGGAAATCGAACCACTCTCTGCCAATCTGGAGTCGCTGGCAGCCGCCGGACTGGATGCGCTGCAGCATCTCCAGCGCGGCGAAGTATTGGATACCGAAGCCATCGATGGATACCGCATCGCCTGCGAGCAGGCAAAGAAATCGTATGGGCAGACAGAACTCATGATCGTTACCGCAGTCCGATCACTAATCGACGCTGCCGCCGGCGGCAAATAGGTGCCGCAAATATCCGGACAGGACTCTCACATGTATTGCAGGACGGGTTTATCATGATCAAGAAAATATTTGATGCTTCTGACAGACGAAAGACGTTCGTCATCCCGAGGTCTATGCGAAGGCTCTCTTCACTTTTCAAACCAATGATGCTCGTCATCCCGAGCGATGTCCGCGTTTTGTGCGGACGAGTCGAGGGACGATGTCTGCCGTCGTGGTTCCCGAGCGGAGCCGAGGGATGGTTTGATTCGTCCCTTCGGGACTCGCGACTAATGACATTACTGATGCTTACACAAACATGTCATCCTGAGCCCCGACGTTTTTTGTCGGGGCGAAGAATCCATTCTTTGATTGAAAATGGATTCTTCACTCCGCTTCGCGGAGCCTGCGCTGAGCGTGGCTCGACTCCGCTCGCCAACCAAAGCCGAAGCGCTCAGAATGACAACTCCGGTACATTCTTTCAGAGATCTCTGATTGTTGCACTTCTCGCCATTTGTTTTTGTGGGGGCGATATGTTTGCACAGGAACGCACACTCGTCGTTGACCGCATTGTCGGTGAATTTGTCTCTGCGGTCAGCCTTGCATCCAGCGGTGCGGGAGACATCTATGTGGTTGATGCAGGGGCAAATCAATTGCAGAAATTTTCTTCCGATGGCAGACTTATGAAGATCCTCGGCGGCAAGGGATGGGGATCGCTGGAATTTGATCGCCCGCTGGATGTGTGCGCGGCGTTCCCGCTTGATATTTTTGTCGTGGACGAAAACAACCGGAGAGTGCAGCGCTTTGACCGTCCGCTCAATTTTGTTCAATCGCTGTCGGAAGACAACGTCACGCCTCCACGCGGCGGAAAATTTTATCCGCGCGCATCTGCGTTGTCAACGATAGGTGAACTTTTTGTACTGGAATCTGACGCACATCGTGTCATCAAGTTTACCACGCAGCTGCTTCCCGAACGTGAATTCGGATCGTATAACGCAGGAGCCGGCTCACTCACCGCTCCTGTGGACATTGTTCTTACTGACGACGGCCTGGTCCGCGTTGCCGATGGAATGAAAATATTCTCATTTGATACCTATGGCAACTATATGACCGCCTGCACTGTTGACACATCTGTGGGTATTATCGCAATTTCCGCTTTTCGCGGAGGTTTTCTGTGCACATTCCAAGACAAACTTTCTGCATTCCTCAATGACGGAACACCCCTATGGACCATACGCCGCGCTATGGCCATGGGTATGCCTGCCGGGGAGCTTTTCCGGGATGCACTTGTGCTCGGATCATCCCTTCTGGTGCTCACAGAGCGGCATTTGGCCGTCTGCAGAATTGCAGAAAAATAATTTCGCGGGCTCTTGACATGAATCGGAAAAATACGTATATTTTTTGCGAATAAGTTAGCAAACGCAGTTTTTCACATCATTCATCGGAGGAACAATTCATGGCAAAAAGCCTCAATAAAGTGCAGCTCATCGGTCATCTCGGCAAGGATCCCGAACTGAAGTATACGCCCAGCGGCGTCGCCGTTGCCAACTTCTCCATTGCCACCAACGAATCGTGGAAAGACCAGGAAGGTAATCTGCAGGAACGCACCGAATGGCACAATATCGTTGCCTGGAGAAAGCTCGCCGAAATCTGTGGAGAATGGTTGAAGAAGGGGAAGAGAATTTATATCGAGGGGAAGTTGCAGACGCGCTCCTATGAAAAAGACGGCGTGAAGAAATACATCACAGAAATTGTCGCGGACGACATGATCATGCTGGATGGCGGCACGCCGCGTGCGGCTGCCGAACCGGATGCAGCACAGGCTCCCGCCGAAGATCAAGGCGGTAGCGACAAAGATCTTCCCTTCTAACATTACCCACCTACCCTGTTCTCATGCGCCCCGGTTCCCACTCGCCGGGGCTTTTTCTATTCCCCTGATATTTCTGTATATTCTTGGCAGACAAAACCTGCACTGGCAAGGCTCAATCGCTTTCCGACAGCTAGTTTGTATGGGTGCAAAAAGTGAATATCTCGCTATGACTTCGACTCAATCTTGAACACGTAGTTAGAACACACGAATTGCTTGTGGTGTGTTTCGCACGTTATATGCAATTGCGCCATTCCCAGTAGAAAGAATTGAATGATTACTTCTTACTCAGACATCGTCAAGAAAATTAAAGAAGCAGTTGCCGAAGCTGCTTCAACTGTGAACCATCCGGAAGCCAAACTGCGTGAGCATGTTGCACCTCTCTGGGATGATTACCTCCGGTCAAACCGAATTAATCTCAACTTCCAATCAAGAGATGAACGACAATTCGCCAACGGTAGAGCGGACACTGTCTTTAATCAGTTGATTTTGGAATACAAGAAACCCGGTGCCATCAGAGAGAACAACGAAAAGAATCGCAAGCTGATTGATCAGGTAAAGCACTACATCGAAGACCTTGCCAAAGAAGATCGATGGAAGGAAGAACGTTTGCTTGGTGTTGCCTTCGACGGTAAGTACTTCCTCTACGTTCAGAAAAAGCACGGACGCTGGATTCCAGAAGAACCCGAACCGGTTTCAGAGTTGAGCCTGGAAAAATTCTTCCGCTACCTTGAGAAGCTTACAGGAAAAGCTGCACTTATTCCTGAAAACCTGATCAGGGATTTCGCAATTGGTGGTGAGGCGAGAAACTATCTAGCCTCCCAGGCGATCAAAGCTTTCTACTTTGCACTGACGAAGAACCTCGACCCGAAGGTAAAGGTTTTCTTCGAGCAGTGGGCGCTCCAGTTTGCCGAGGTGCACGGCGCCATCGAGAATAAGAAATTCGATGCGGAAACTCTTTTCAAATCGTACGGCTTCAAAAAAGACGAGCAGAAGGATTTCGATTTCCTCGCCTTCTTCTTTGCGCTGGATACCTATTACGGCTTGTTGATGAAGCTTCTTGCCTATCAGGTTGTCGGATACTATACGCTCAAGAACATTGCGGGCCTTCCGCTTACAGATTGGGAGAAACTCGACTCAGGCTCATTCAAAGACAAGCTCGCAGCGCTGGAAGAAGGTGGGATTTTCCGGGCTGAGCCGCTGAACATCCGCAACTTCCTTGAAGGCGATCTGCTCTCGTGGTACCTCAATGACTGGAACGACCCGATTGAGAAGGCAATCCGAGGGATCATTGAACGGCTCAATCAGTACGATCCTGAAACAATGGAGTTGGTTCCGGACGAGACTCGTGATATTCTCAAGAAGCTTTACCAGTTCCTCGTACCGAAACAGATTCGACACGATCTCGGAGAGTATTACACTCCAGACTGGCTTGCCGAACGCTGCCTTAATCAGGTCGGCTACGGCGTGAAGGAGCGAGACTTGCTGCAAAAGCGAGTGCTCGATCCGGGCTGTGGCTCGGCCACATTCCTCATTCTCGCTATCAAGCGCGCAAAGGAACACGCACGACTCAAAGGCATCGACCCCGCTGAGACGCTTACACAGATTACGAAGAACATTGTCGGCTTTGATCTGAATCCGCTGGCAGTCATATCCGCCCGCACTAACTATTTGCTTGCCATCGCGGATTTGCTCAAACACAAAAAAGGCGAGCTCACTATTCCGATCTATCTTTGCGATAGCATCAACCCGCCGAGCTCAAAGCATCAGGATGAGTTGTTCGATCAGGAAGCCGGGCATTATCAGATATCCACCAGTGTTGGGCTCTTCCGCTTCCCCGAAGCGCTTGTGCAGAGGGCGTTGATTCAGAAAGCCACCGTGCTGCTGGAAGATGGCGTGAAGAAGAAGCAGACGACAAAGCAGTTCCTCGACCGTATGCATGCAGAGTTGAAAACTGAACCGAAGGACATAAAGAAGTTCGATCTTGTTCTTGGTGAGACTTATGAAAAGCTTGCCGAGCTTGAAGCCAAAGGCATTAACGGCATTTGGGCGAGAATCATCAAGAACGCCTTCGCTCCGTTAATGTATAGTAATCAATTTGACATCATTATCGGAAACCCGCCTTGGGTCAACTGGGAAGATTTACCACAAGGTTATCGCGACCAAACAAAAGTGCTCTGGCAAAACTACGGTTTGTTTTCGCTTAGTGGACAGGAGGCAAGATTGGGCGGTGGGAAGAAAGACATCTCAATGCTGATGATGTATGTGGCGATTGACAAATATTTGAAGAACAAAAGCAAACTTTGCTTTGTGATCACTCAGACCCTTTTCAAAACTCAAGGTGCAGGCGACGGATTTAGGAGATTCAGACTTGGTGCAACCGGTTCTTTTTTCAAAGTCGAACAACTCGACGACATGGTTGAACTCCAACCGTTCGAAGGTGCCACAAATCGAACAGCATTGGTTCTT
>Ga0182027_10000321_pt1 | contig 83508 bp, 79 predicted proteins | sample 712E1DmetaG_FD_121300 | JGI IMG/M metagenome (GOLD analysis project Ga0182027, IMG submission 121300) | Permafrost microbial communities from Stordalen Mire, Sweden - 712E1D metaG (Illumina Assembly) | ecosystem: Environmental > Terrestrial > Soil > Wetlands > Permafrost | place: Sweden... | reverse complement strand
CCCAATGATACGGTCCATTACAATATCGTTTCGGGCCAGAATTTAAAGAAAACCGGGTGGCATTACCTCGCCCTTACCATCGATGCGACGAATTTCATTCAAACGCTTTACATAGACGGAAACCAATCCCGCCTCGATAACAACAAGAACACGATCATCAATTACACGGGCGTAGGACAGAACACGTTCATAGGGAAACATGGAAATGGGAAAAGCATCTACAACTTCGATGGCTGTATCGATGAAGTCAGGGTCAGTAAAACGGTCCTTTCGGCCGATTACATAAAATTGTGTTTCATGAACCAGAAGGCAAGCGATGCTTTGGTGGTGGTTAAGTAAATGGAAATAATAGATCGGAAAGGAGGGTTGAAGGGAAAATAACGAGCTATTGAAAGAATGTTTTAGTTCTAAAAAGGGAAGAAATATCAAAAAACTTTTTTAGTATGAGGAGGAAAAATGCGTTTTAAATCAGTGTGTCTTTTCCTGCAATTATTTGCACTCTTTCTCTTTTTAACGGGAACCGCCAGGGCGTCCGATGAAAAGTCGGACACACCAGAAAAGGTGAGCGTGGGTGGATACGCTTTCTGGCAATTCGGACAAATAGTTCAGGGATATGATAAGGAGGCGGGGCCAATCGCGCATCAATGGACGAACAATGTCCTCTTGGGGTTGACTCTCCGGGCGCAGCCGAGCGATCGGCTTCAAATAAATATAAGCCCCGAGTTTTACTTAAATTATCCCTATCCGCAAACAGTGGGTCAGGCGAACTCCTTGCGTCCGTTCGGTGTTGCTTATATCAATGAGGCGGACGGGATTTTTTCCTTCGGCGACTTGGACAAGCCGTTGCTGCAGGCAAGCCTTGGCATGTTTACGTTTAAGTATAATCCCGACGGAAGGAACTTTGGCGACTATATTTTCAGGACCGGCACGTTCCCTACCTATATAATCACCGATTTCGATTTTCCGGCCGCGCGGCTGCTGGGTCTGCATTTGAGCAGCGATCCGATTGCCAATTTGCATGCCGACATCCTATTGACAAGCGAGGCATTTATGGTTCCGTTATATGATTTTTCGTTAACTGGAATTGCAAGCTACAAAATGTTCAATGCAATTGAGATCGGGGCGGGAATCGATTTTGCGCGATGTTTTCCGGTAAATAACAACGTGACATCGCCGACAGTTTCAATAAATGAACAACAGACATATTATAATTCTTACATTGAGCAAAATGGAGATACCGGTTATTATTCATTCAAAGGGACCAAGGTCATGGCGCGAGCATCCATCGATCCCAAGCCGTTCTTCGGCTCACCGAAATCTTTCGGACCCGAGGACCTGAAACTTTATGGAGAAATATGCTGGGTGGGTATTGAAGGATATAATGCACAGGACTTGCCTGATTCCGGATATCGCGCATGGTATAACGATCTTAATCAGCGGACGCCAAGAATGCTTGGGTTTAATGTTCCGACTTTTAAACTCCTTGACGTGCTTGCCGCGGAAGTTGAATATTTTCCAAGCGTGATACCGAATGATTATACAGAGGAAAATAAATATATGAGCCCCATGCCTAACATTGCTATTGCAGGCGGATATAGCGGTTATAATATTGATGACTGGAACAAAGGGTTCTGGCGTTGGTCTTTTTATGCAAAAAAAATGTTTGTTAAGGGTTTCTCCATAACCGGACAGGCGGCATTTGATCATCTTCGAACGACATTCTGGGATGGTTCTACAAACGCATACGAAAGCATGATCGAAAAAGGAGATTGGCATTGGGATTTAAAATTCGGATATTCTTTCTGAAAAAATTGAAAGAAGCAATAAACTTCAAATATCGGATAACCAAACTTAATAGGAAGGGAAGGATGTATGAACAAAAATAATTTCTTTGTGTTTGCCGTAGCGCTGAGTATGGTTGTATTCAGCGCTCCAAATGTTCTGGCTCTGAAAAACGGGCTTGCCCGCACCCCGCCCATGGGGTTCAATACATGGAACGTTTTCGGCTGCCATGGCGACAATGGAAACGGACGGGTAAATCAAGCGTTGATTGAAGCAATAGCCGATTCTTTCGTGACGAAGGGCATGAAGGCAGTAGGATATCAATTTGTAAATATCGACGACTGCTGGGCGGAGGGAGCCAGAGATAACAAAGGGGGAATGGTCGCCAGTACAACCGACTTTCCGAATGGCATTAAACCTGTTGTGGATTACGTCCATGGCAAAGGGCTCAAGCTGGGTATCTACTCCGACGTAGCGGCCCTGACTTGTTCGCAGCAAATGCCGGGCATGTCGGGCCATGAAAACCAGGACGCCGACACCTTTGTTGCATGGGGAATAGATTATATAAAAGTGGACTGGTGCAGCGGAACCGGTGGACAATCTCTCCCTAGTTATGTAAAAATAAGAAACGCTCTGACTCAAGCGGTGACTGCCATGAAGCCTACCGTGCCGACCGCCCATGCGGTTGTTTTCAGCATGTGTAACTGGGGGCAAGATAACACATGGCTGTGGGCCGACTCGGTAGGGAACCTGTGGCGCACCACCGGCGACATTACCAACCAATGGAATTCCATGTTGGGCAACATGGATGCATCGCAAGCCCATTATCCCTATGCTCGTATCGGCGCCTGGAATGACCCCGACATGATGGAAGTGGGATATGGAGCTTTTACTAATCTCGCGATGGCCAGGTCTCACTTTTCCCTCTGGTGCATGATGGCTGCGCCACTGATCACCGGCACCGACGTTCGAAGTATGAGCACGAACATAACTTCAGTCCTTACCAATTCCGATGCGATTGCGATTAATCAGGACACGCTCGGCGGCGATACTACCATGGGGATTATTCAGGGCCGGAGAATCGTTTCCGGAAATTCTGAAGTATGGGTTAAATTATTGAAAGGCAAGACCAATAGTGATTACGCAGTTCTCTTTTTTAACCGGGCCAACGCCGGGGCCGTTTCCATGAGCGTCACGACGACGCAAATCGCCTCAATAGGAGGAGACATAGCTACGGGAAAAGTCTATGGGGTAAGAGACCTGTGGGCGCATACAAATTTGGCCAATTGGACCGCGGGCGGCACTTACACTACACCGAGCACCGTTCCGGTTAATGACGTCTTCATGATACGGCTTATGAATAATGCGACAAGCATTTTACCGCAGCTTGCCAGTATAAAGGTGAGTGAAATGCGAGTGCAGACCGGAAACGAACGGGTGATCATTCAAGCCTCGGAAAGGTCAGGCCCCGTATCGGTCAATTTGGTGAATGCGAAGGGCGTGGTTGTATATTCAATACATGGCGCGGGACCGCAGTGCGATATTCCCACAAGGGGATTGGCCCGGGGATTGTATTTTGTTAATGTAGTGAGCGCCAAGGAACAATTTACACAGAAGATTATTTTAAAATAAGAAAGGTCGATTCCTTTTTTCCTGCAAAAGCGAGGGCCGTGGAACATTCCGCGGCCTTCGCTTCTTTAGTGCGTTTAAGCCCAAACAATCTGTACTCAACAAAACATGTTTTCTTGAAAAGATACATTTTTTATAGCCTGATTCACCATTAATAGAAGGCCTTAGCTGTACTCATCATGAGTACAAATTTATACCAAGGGGGTTGTTAGACAATTCGATTCATGGTATATTGGAAATATGCTCAAGCGGATCGAATACTACGCTGACTATCGCCAATTTCTCCGTGATTTTTACGAAGACCGGAAGCGGCATTCTCCCGGATACTCCTTCCGAGTGTTCTGCCGGACTTCGGGAATAAAGTCGCCTTCATTGTTCAAAGAAGTCATCCAGGGCAAGCGGAACCTCACGAAAAAGACCATCCCGGCTTTCGCCCGCGGCCTCGGACTGACCGACGCCGACGCCTCATTTTTCACCCAGCTTGTGGCCTTCAACCAGAGCACGACGCCCGAAGAAAAGCAGGCCTGCCTGGAGCGCATGCGCGGCCTTAAGCGTCCTGTCAAGCAGAAGACCGTCCCGCTCGACCAGTACGAGTATTACGCGAAATGGTACAACCCGGTGCTCCGCGAAATGGCGTGTATTCTTGACTGGCGCGGCGACTTCGCGCTCCTTGCCCGATCGCTCGACCCGCCCATATCGACGCGCGAGGCGCGCTCAAGCGTGGCGCTTCTCGTGCGCCTCGGCATGATCGCAAAAGGCCCGGACGGTCGATACGTTCAACCTGACCGCGCAATCACCACCGGCCCGGAAGTTTCGTCCGTCGGGGTCAGGATGCTCAATCATCACTTGTCGCTCTTGGGCGCCGAGGCGCTCTCCCGCTTCGCTCCCTCGCACCGGGATATTTCCAGCGTCGTGATCGGCGTTTCGCCGCGGACATTCCCCCTTATCAAGCAGGAGATCCAGGAATTCCGGCGGCGGATAATCAGGATCGCCGACGAAGACGAATGTCCGGACCAGGTCTACGATGTAAATATTCAATTTTTTCCTGCAAGCAAAAAGGCGCCAAACACGGGGAGGACCGAATGAAAAAATCCTCCTTTCTTCTGTTTGCTCACGCCGCAGTTATTCTTTCAGGGCTTCATTGCTCGCATGGCCTGCTCGTTAGCGCCGGTTCCAGCGAGCAAGGCAATGCTCGTACGGTTTTCGGCTCGGTGGTTGATTCGCTGGGAAAAAGCGCCCCTCATGCGATTGTACGACTGCTTCCGTCATCGTTCGACCCGGTCGCCGATTCCACTGCCGTAAATAATCTCTCGACGATTACGGACGACAGCGGCCGCTTCCGGATCGACCAGGTGCCGCAGGGCACATACAATTTAAATGCAATTGGACAGTATGGCGCGCAAAGATCGCTCTGCCAATCGGTGATCGTGGTATCAAGCGACCTGTCCGTCGGCCTCGACACGCTTCGGGCGCCCAGCGCGATTACGATCAACGCTTCCTCCTCCGCGGCCTCGGACAGCAGCTACGTGTATGTCCCCGGCACAGACTTATACGCGTTGATCGGTCCTTCCGACATTGTCACACTTACCGCGCCGCACGCGACCGTGTCTGTTAATTTCGCTAAGAAAGTGACGGCAACGAGCGTTCTGGAAGGCACGATCCTTGATACCGTGGCCGTGCCGGAGGGAAAAGACACCGTAATCATCGGTAAATCGATTTCTCTCGTGGGTGAGTCGGACCGGTGGCAGGCCATTCATCCGGAGTGGCTCTGGTGTGACGATTTCGAGGTGTCCCGGCCTTTGTCGGCGAGTTACGCCGATATCGCGGCCAACGGCATGTCGATCGACAGTTCCGACGCCTATGCGGGCAGATACGCGCTGCGTCAACTCTATACCGCCGGGCAGGTCGACGCCGGATGGATCATTCGTGTTGACACCGCCGGATATCCGGACCATGTGTTCATGAGGTTCTACTTTAAACTTGGGGCCGGATTCAGCGGGACATCCCTGACTATGGGAGGCATACGCAGCCGCGAACGCTTCGGGGCGTGGAACACGAAGTATTCATTCGCGCTTAACATTGTTTCCGGCGCTGTCAATGCGACCATGTATGGGCCCATGAGTTCCCAGGCGAACAGTACGGGATATCTTTTCGAAGATAATACCGGATTTGTGTTGATTGGTAATGAACATACCGGACGATGGGTTCCTTTTGAAATGGAACTGCAGCTTAATACTTCCGGCAACGCTGACGGCGCATGCCGCGTCTGGGTCGACGACACGCTGAGAATTGAACACAGCGGGATTGACGTACGCGGCAGCGATACGTCGAAAATCAATGAGGCAATACTGGCTCCGTATTTCAACACCGGTTCTCCTAAAGCACAAAGTTTGTATTATGATAATTTGGTGATATCGACGCAGAAAATCGGGCCGGCTCAGCTTATAAAATTCCAGTAGCTCATTTCGTTGCTTGAGCGAAGCCGAAGGAAACGACATAATGCAAAATCGCCCATCTTCGGCAGGCTCAGTGGGCGGAATTCAAGAAAGGATCGTTTGTTGTGAAAACTGTTTTTGCGGCATTAGGAACAATTTCTATAATGATTGCCGCGAATTTTTCCAGCATCCAGGCAGGAGAATGCGATAACTGGCAGGCAAACCATCCGGAGTGGCTCTGGTGCGACGGCTTCGAAACCCAGGACACGCTCACCGTCAATTACCAGGACGTAAGCACGAACGGCATGTCCGTTGTAACCGGAGAAGCTTTCGAAGGAACACACTCTCTAGGCCAAATCTATTCACAGGGCCAGGTTGACGCGGGCTGGATCATCCGCGTAAGCGACGGCGGATTTCCCGACCATGTTTTCATGCGCTGGTACCACAAGTTTGAAGCGGGGTTCCAGGGCTTTCCCGAGAAAATGGCAAGGATACGCTACCGGATGCGTTCGGGCGACTGGTCATCTCCCTACGCCGTCCACTGCTGGCTTGAGACCGACGGTGTCCTTGCCCTTGACGTAGCGGCAACGAACAGCACCCAGGCAAACAGCGGGGGCTGGCTGCCGATCGCGCGGTCATCATTCTCTTTTGCCGACGCCAAAAACATCGGCAGGTGGATCTGCTTCGAAATGGAGGTGAAGCTCAATACACCCGGAGCGACCGACGGCCTTTACCGGCTTTGGGCCGATGACTCGCTGATCGTTGAGAGGACCAATGTCGATTTACGCGGCGCCACAACGTACAAGATCAATGAGATGATGCTTGACTGTTATTGGAACGAAGGGTCGCCCAAGGCCCAGAGCCGGTATTATGACAATCTCGTCATCTCTACGCAGAAGATCGGGCCATTAGCAGGCACGGCGGTTTACAAGAACATCCGGAAGACTTTTTCGCAGTCCGGGGGACAGCCGCATTACTCAATCATTATCGCAACTCGTCGATCTGCCTTGAGTTCCGGAGAACCGGTCTTCAATATTCGCGGCCAGCAAATGCGGAGAGATCAAATACGGCCGTGCGAGATTATAATCACTAAAAAATCTTTTTAAAGTATTTGCAAGGGAGATTTATATATGGGCAGTCGTTATTTCTTTGCAATCGTGCTCGCGGTTTTAATCGGCACAGTGTCTTCATTCGCCAAAGATTATTACGTCTCGCCTTCAGGAGACGACTCGCGCGACGGTTCAATTTCACGTCCATGGCAGCATATTGCATTCGCAACATGCGGCGGATCGTATGCCTGTTCGTGCACGGTAAATAATCCCAACCGGATAACCGCGGGCGACACGCTTTTTATACGTGAAGGGAAATATTCAGAGCATGATATTCGAATGGCTAACACCGGCACCTCTGCCGCCTGGATTGTAATTAAAGCCTATCCTGACGAAAAGGACACCATCGACTGTCAAAAAATCAGCTCGGGATTTAACGTGGGAACGTTTCAAACCAATAATTATATCGTAATGGACGGGTTATTTATTAAAAATCCTCTTCAAGCTGGAATAAGGATTGGTGAAAATTATACGGGCGATCATTTAATTATTAAGAATTGTCGGTTTGAAGGGCTTGTGCAGAATGACAATTCAGCGTGTGTTTTTCTTTCCACTTCTAATGACACCCGCATAGATAATTGCGTAATGGTGGGGAGCGACAGCACTAATTTAAACTATTGCGGCATTCAAATTTTCCGCGGTAATGGAAGCGATACGATACAGCATTGCGACATTTCCCATTTTGCCGAGGGAATATTTTACAAACATTGCAGTTTGGGATATATGCAGACGGTCATTAGAAATAATTTTATTCATGATAATCATGCAAATGGCCTCTGGATTTCATCCGATCAAGTGTTGATGCAAAACAACCTTGTCGTTAACAATGGTACCAGCGGAGTTTCCATATGGGAAGATGCGGGAGGGACCGGCGGAAGCAATTCAAGCGTGCTGCACAATACTGTTTATAACCAACGATATACCATGCAAATGAATTGGGGCGGACAATATGATACGCTTACAAAAGATCATGGCGTTCGTAATGATACCCTTGTGAATAATATTTTTTACGGAAATAACGGGGAACTTGGTTCATACTGCGTGTGGGCCTACGCTCCGGATTCAGCATTTACCAATAATCCTCCGGACGACAGTTCCAATTACAACTGTTATTATGATACCGCGACATCGAACGTGATGAGGTGGCAGGGCACTACGTATACACTGACAAACTGGAGAGTTACCCATCCCACACTCGACGCGAATTCAATCCAGGGCGCTCCGACGTTCGCGAACGTTTCAGGCATGATGGATTCCATAAAAGATTTTAAGTTGCTTTCAGGCAACGGCTACCGCGCCGCGTCCGATGGAATGAATATGGGCGCGAATGTTGATTCAGTCGGGCTGCAAGGCAGCCAAACTACTTTTATCAGCGATCCGACAAGAAACAACCGGAGGATCTTTTCACAATTCGGGACGCAGGCGCACTGCTCAATTTTTCTTGAAACTCATCGAACCGCCTTGATTTCCGGAGAACAGGTTTACGATATACAAGGGCAACAAATACGAAATAACCAAGTACGACCAAATGGAATGTATGTATCAGTGAAACGATAAAAAGGGGACTTTTATGAAAACATTGCGGCTGTTTGTATTGTTGATGATCGGCTCCTGCGTTTTCCCTGCGTTCATCGCTGCGGCAATCCATTTTGTTTCGCCGATGGGCTCGGCTTCATGGGCGCAATCATCATCCATTGCTTCACCATGCAGTACCGCCGTCGCTTTTACTAATGCACAGGCCGGTGATACGGTATATTTCCGAGGAGGCACGTATCGCACGCAAAAAAGGAATTTCGGGGATTCTTATTCAGGGTATTATAATCCGGCAAATTCAGGAACTTCGTCAAGCTACATTGTTTTTATGGCTTATCCTTCCGAGTTCCCTTTATTTTCGGGGTTGGCGGGCGGCTCAGGTGATCAGACGAGCGCTAGCACAAATATTTACGCAACTATTTTTGGTACAAAAAACAAATCGTATCTTGTCTTTGATGGGTTTAGTTTTGAAGCTGATACAGGCAAAAAAATGGCAAGAATGATAATTGGAATAGATCATACTGACGAAACAACGCCTCAGGGACATTGTATAATAAAAAATTGCGTTTTCCAGGGAGGAACAACTGCAAATAATTCCGTTGATAATAATGAAGGACTCAGGATTGAGGGCAACAATTATATAACCGTCAGCAGTTGCAGGTTTACGCATTATAAAATGTCCACGGATGATCATAACACCAGTGCTATAAAAACTTATTGGGATACATTATGCACCATCAACAATTGTGAATTCGACAGTTCAACCATTGGGGTTTATATTAAAGAAGCTAATCCCAAAGTGATGGTTTACAATTGTTTCTTTAAAGGAAATTATGAGGCGTTTTTAATCAGTTCGGAAATAATGAATCGGTCGGAATCGGACAGTTTAAAATTTTACAACAACATACTCATTAATAGTTCATATATCGGTTTTGAGTGGGAGGGGGCCGGATCGGACAGCGGAACCCATGGTAATGATTATTTGATTTACAATAATACTTTTTATGGTAACACTCAAAATGTTTTATTGGGGTTTACTTCATCCGGTCGTGGCGCCTCTTTTTATAATAATATTTCATGCGGCGCCACGGGAACATACAATTTAGTGACCGATGACTATAATGCAACCTGGCAAAATCGCATAAAACAAGCCGATCACAATGAATGGGGGACCCCTTTCATGACAATCAGAATTGGAGATAATGGCAGAGACATAAATTATTCAACCCTTGTTTCATGGCAGGCTTCCGGCCAATTAGAAAACCCCTTCGACGCCGGATGCGGAAGTAGTAAGAATCCGGGGTGCGGAGATTTGGCTTCAGACCCGCAGTTTATCAATGGTTCCGGAAATTTTAGTCAGCCCGGCGATTTTGCGCTGGCCCCGAACTCCCCTTGCAAACATGCTGGTCGTAACGGAATCGACGACATCGGCGCGAACGCTGATTCGGTTGGGTTGCAAAACGGCAAAATTACTGCGATCAACGGACCGGAAAAGTACATGAAAATTTCCTATTCGCGGTCCGGGGCATCACCGCGTCGCTTAATTATCCTCCCGAATCACCGAACCGCATTGATTTCCGGAGAATGGATATTCGACATCCGCGGCCAGCGATTGCGCAATGATCAAGCGCGGGCGGGTGGAATTTATGTATCGGCCATGCGTTAACGTCGATCCGTCGTTCAGGGGAAAAAAACGTGCGGCTTCCCTTTGCAAATATAGACGCCGTTTTTAATCCGACTGCTTTTATCGCCGGGACCTATTCTCCCGAGAAGGTTTGTACGCCTGACACATCAATAGTTAGCAGAGAATCTAAAAAAGCCAGGGCTTTGTGCTCGAAACGGGCATCGCAGTGGTATTGACAATATGAAGCAAACAGATGAGTTAGGCGCCTGACATCCAGTAAAGAAAATCGTGGCGCTTCCTTTAAATGCAACAATGATCCTATTGAACTTAAATATTCGATCGCCTGTTTCTGAATAAAATATCCCGTATCTTTTCTTTGCGCACAACGCTCGCATGCAATGCCGCCTTTTTCAATCACAAGATATCCTCCGTTCACATCTGACATCGCTTGTTGACATATAAAACATTTCTCAAGGTTAAAGCCAAACCCCATGATGCACGCAAATTCCTGATAAAACTTCCACAGCAGAAGAGGTTTTTGGCAAAAACCGTCATGATCCTCAAGAAAACAAAGGAATCTCGCAAGAACGTGAAAAAGCTCTGGATAAGGATGCCCAACCGAAACGGTGGCCAAGACCATCTCGAACATGGCGTCACGGACCGCATTTCCAAAAAGGTCAACCCTTGTTTTAGGGAAGAATTTTAAAATCCTTATGTCGCCAAGAACGCATAAGTCCCTTTGCGGCTTGATATAAAGAAGAGTTTCAATTAAAAATCCCCGTTCTAAAAATGAAGCGCTTGTTTTTTTCTTGCGGATCCCCTTTGCAATACCATGGATAAGTCCCTGATTTTCAGTTAGTAAATAGAAAATGCCGCTTGATTCGCGGTAAGGAAGCGTTTTCAAGACATACGCGTTGGTTTTTTCAATAGTCATGATAAAAGAATTACGCTTCGCGAAAAACGCTGATAATTTCAATACGATACATAAAAAAAATCTTTTTCAAAAGTGAAAATCATGATAATCAAGTTTTATCCTGAAAATCCTGATCAATCGCGCGGATCATGGTATTCTTTTTTGGGGGGCTTAAAAAGATGAAGCAGCGATGAAATGTCCTTGAATTCACTGAATTCTTTTCCCGTATCTTTTTTATCAGGAGTAACTACTCCGGCCGACATGATAAGTTTCATGGCGGTTTCCATTCCGATATCGACCTCCGTGACTTTGGATTCGGACACGTAAAACAGAAACCCGGACGCCGGGCTCGGGGCGTGTGGCAGAAAAACGCTGATCATTTTTTCACCCGCGGATTTTGAAATTTCCCTGTTTTCCCGCGAAGTGACAAACGCAAGACAGTACGAGCCCTTATGCGGGAACTCAATAAGCACAACTTTGTCAAGTACCTTTTTTTTCGGGTTCGCTATGGCGTCAACCACCTGTTTTATGATACCGTAAATCTTGTTGAAAAACGGGATCTTTTTGATAATTTCGTTCCCTATGCCCAGCAGTCTCTTTCCAAGGTAGTTTCGCGCGACAAGTCCCAGGGTATACGTCGCCAAAATCAGCGCAACAACCCCCATTCCCGGCAGTATATCGCTCCGCAGGGACCTTGGAATGACTAAATAAATCCATGAATCCATCCAGTGAAACAGTTTTAAAATGATGAATACCGTGACCAATAACGGCAATAGAAGAAATGTGCCGTACAAAATATTGGACCGGGCCTGTTTTACCATATGTGTTAATTTGAATTTAAGTTTAAACCATAGCGAAGACATGGTGGTCATTTTCCTTCAATGAATTTATAAACCTTTTCGTTTTTCCCGGCCATTCCTAGTTTTTCGCGCGCTATTCTCTCCATGTAAAGAGTGTCCGTTTTTAGTTTCTTGATTTCCGTGGCCAAAGAATCTATTTCCCCGTGTTTTTTCTGGATTTCCCGCTCTTTTTTCTTTATATCAAGGTGTGATGAATATAAATTAATGATACTATTGTTCCCGGTAAAAAGGAAAGACAACACCAGCGCAACAACGGCAACGACGACCCATCTGCCAATTTTTTTTATTTTCATATCAAACACGCAAATATTGCTGGCCCGATACCTGCTTAATAAAACCCTTAAGTTCGAGCGAAAGAAGAAGATCGAACATCTCAGAAATAGATTTCCCGGTTTTTTCGGCAATCGAATCAATCCGCATGGGGGACTCCGCAATGCCGTCCAGTACTTTCTTTTCGGAAGAAGACAATAAGTCAAGGGGCATTTTCATTGCGCCTTCAAGTCCGCGAAATGCCTTTGGAGGACCGGCTATTGCTGAGTGTCTGATGACCTGGATGCTGTCAATAATATCGCTTGCAGACATTACGGGAGTTGCGCCGTCTTTTATCAGATTAAAGGGTCCCATGCTGCCTGTGGAAAAAATTGATCCCGGCACTGCAAACACATCCCTTCCCTGCTGCAGCGCGTAATTGGCGGTAATGAGACTGCCGCTTTTTAAGGGCGCCTCGATGACTACGACGCCCGCCGAGAGGCCGCTGATGATTCTGTTACGCCTGGGAAAATTATAGCTTTCCGGCTGCGTCCCGAGAGGAAATTCGGACACGACAGCTCCGGCCGACATGATGTGCTGTGATAATTGCTTATTCTCTCTTGGATAACACGTATCGATGCCGCACCCCAGCACGGCGATTGTTTCCCCTTTATTTTCCAGGCACGTCTGGTGCGCAATCGTGTCGATCCCCTGAGCAAGGCCGCTTACGATAACCAGATTCTTCTGAACAAGTTCTTTGACCAAAGCAATGGTAACATTTTTCCCGTAGGAAGTATATCTGCGAGTACCGACGATGGCAATGGAATGCTTTTTAAAAACCTCGCGCGATCCTTTAACAAACAGCACCGGGGGCGGAGCATAGATTTCTTTTAGATGCAGAGGATAGTCCTCGTCCGCAAGCGTAAGCACGCACACATCCAGCTCGCGTGCCCGAGCAAGCTGTTTCCGCGCCTGTTCTAAAAGCTCCTTCTTATCAACTTCCAGACCCTTTCCCGTCAGTGCCAGGAATTCTTCAGACAATCGCTCGAAGGCAGCTTCGGCATTACCGTATTTCTCAAGGAGCGCTTTTATTTTTACCGGCCCTAGCCCTTTTACTGAATTGAGCGCAATCCATAGGTGAGGCGTATTTTTATTCATTATAAGGCCTTTAGGCGCTGCCGCTTCGGTAGGCGGGCGACTTCGCTCAATGAGCGGTACATTGCCGATGCGTAAGCAAAATAATTTCTGCTCATTGTCCGCTTGTTGACTTCTTGCCCTTGCACAAATCACGTAACCATGATATTGTATTAAAAGAGTCAAAGATCTTTTTCCGAAGTTAGAATCATGATAATCCTGTTTTAATCATGTAAATCCTGATCAGGAAAGGACCGCTATCATGAAATGTTATGAAATTACCAAATGCTCACAAAAAGAGCGTGATGGATGTTATGTCTGGAACAGCTTCCGGGAAAACCCTCAAGACATGGAGAATATTAAATGCTGGATCCTCAAGGGCGTCTATCAGGAGGAAAACAAACAGCTTTATAAAAAATGTCAGCAATGTAAATATTACCTTATGATGAACCGGGATTCCGGGATCGTTTCGGATTATGATGCGGATCTTGCGATCATTACCTGTGAAGGAACGATCAATAATGACAGGGCAAAAGCATTGGAAAAAACCTGGGAGACGCTCAAACAGCACAACAAAAGCAAGGTACTCCTCGATCTTTCGCGGGTAAACAACATTTACTCGAGCGGCCTTGGCACCATTATCACCATTCATAAGGACACGCAGGCAGCGAAGGGAATAGTAATCGTTATCTGTCCTGATGGTTATGTTAAAAACTTGTTCCAGGTCACGAAATTGTCACGCCTTTTGAAAATAGTCAAGGACCAATCCGAGGCGCGCGACGCCTATGACGCCTTCAAACAGGAAGAGACGAAAAAGAAGGCGCCTTCGGCGGCCGCTCAACTGAAACCGGAGACCGCGAAACCAAAACCGCCGAAAGAGCGGCCACAGTGCTATGTTTACTGGAAAGACAAGAACCCCCGCAACGCGACGGGGTGCGAGGAATGTACCAAGAAAATAAAGCCTTCAAGCCAGCCGTGCTGGATCGTTGAAGGTATGATCGAAGGCATTTCCTTCCAGTATGTCAACGAAGACTGCGAAGACTGCCCGTACTACGCGGAATTCGGGGCCGCTTAATAGTCGGACTTTAATGGGCTTGTCTGCCAAGTGATTCGTATGCCTGAACAACCGATGTTTCAAGCATGGCGAATGCTTCTTTGTCAAGAAATTTCTCCAAGGGCCTGCGGACCTGCACGAAACGTTTATATGCCGCTTCAATTTTGTTGGCTTCAATGAGGTCATAAATCTGCGTGATGACCTGTTTTGCCTTTTCGCGGTCCGCATCGGAATTTTGCCCGGAACCATCCGGGCTTTGGGCGCCCGTTGAAGGGGATTTTGAGACGAGGAGCAGTCCGCCGCCTTCATTTCTGTCGTCACGTTGCCGGGGCATTTCCGAAGTCTGCAGCACCATTTCCTGGAGTTGCCCGTAGGCGTTTTTGCTTAAATATTTTTCCAGGTCTTTCCGGGCCGAATTAAATATTTTATGCGCCTCCTCCGTTTTATTTTCTCCAATCAAGGTATAGATGTCCATCGCGCGGTTGTTTGCTTTCTTTTCATTTTCCAGAAGGGCGGCCTGCGAAGCCTGTTTTTCTTCAAGCTGTTTAATGCTGTCGTCACGGGCCTGCTCAACCCGGCGGTTGCGCGCTTTTTCTTCCTCTGCCGCATGAACGCTGTCGGCATGTTGTTGCGCTTTTTTCTTGGCGATCAGGCGTACATCCCCAAGATTAATCCCGCTGTTATTATTTTCCGGGGCGTTCGCGGCCTCAAGTTGCCGGTTCACGGCGGCATCGCCGCTGTTTCTATCCGGACCGTTTGTATGCAATATCTGGGCGTTGGTCTGGCCGATCTTTGCTTCGGAAACGCCGCAAGGCCTGAGTACATGTTCCAAATAGTCAAATGCGGCGTCTTCCCCTTTTGTCTTGAGAACGGAGCGGCAGAATGCCACCAGGGAATCTTCTTTATGGTTTACGGCGTTGATAAGAAAATTTATTTTTGCAGCATAGGCGTCCCGGTCTTTAATCGGAAGGTCCGGTGTTATACGATACAGTCTTCCTTGCAGGTCCGTTATGCTTTTCCATACGATCCCGATCTTATTGTGCGAAAGAAACGGCCCCGCAATATTCAGTTCCCGATCAATTGATCTTTCTTCCTCGATAGCCTCGCTTTGGGCTTGAATTTTCATTCCAAACCAGTTGAATTTATCCGGAGGAATTTTTAGCACTGTGCGGTTTTTACTGCAATAGTCAAACTCTTTTTGCGACACTTTTTGATCACCGGCGACCAGCGCTTTTTCAATGATCATCACGACGTCCCGCGTTATTGCCACGCTGCGCTGCTCCATCGAACGCTGCATCTCATTTTCTTTTATTCTATCCATGGCATTCATACCGTGGCAAATCATATTGAGCGCGATAAAATCAGGACGTTTTTTCCCAAGCTCCTTGTTAAATTCAGCGATCTGAATATTTTCCTCTTTTTTCCCTTTTTGCGTGTTTTTCAGGACCATGTCCCGTTCTTCGAGAAAAACCTGGTATTCAAGCTCGTTCACTTTCCACAAAACATATTTCTCGTTAGGGTCTCCCTTGGCCAAGGCCTTGAGCTTGGCCACGGTCTCTTTTGCGTCGATAACCGCCTGCCGGTGCCGCGCATCGGCATCTGGAACGTCCGCGCCCGCCGAGGCGTTTATATTGACAAATGCTTGTTGTATCAGCGTGTCTATGGTTGTTTGGGATAGGTATTCTTTTTTGTTCGAGGCAAAACATATCAAAGGAACTATGCAGAAAAGTAGCATCCGTGTATAAATAGAATTGAACATTGTTAATCCTTCAACTGGTCTTTCAGTTTCTGCGCGGCCTCTTTTGAAAAGCCCTTTACTTTTGCTATGTCCTCAACCAGCGCTTCCTTAAGCCCTCTTACGGACCCGAAGGCTTTTAAGAGCTCTACCGATTTTTTCGGCCCTATTCCTGGAATTGAGCTTAAAAGCGTCGCCTTAAATTGCCTGCCGCGTAACTGCCGGTGGTAGCCGATCGCCCACCGGTGCACTTCGTCGCGTATGCGTTCAACCAGTTTTCGGACCGGATGCGAGGCTTCGAGCCTCACCGGTTCCTTTAGATACGGCGAATGCAAAAGCTCCTCTTTTTTTGCAAGCGCAATCACTACGGGCGGATCGGCGTATTCCTTCATCGGTTCCATTGCGGCATGCATTTGCCCCAAACCGCCGTCGATGAGCAGGCAATCGGCAAATGGTTTCTGTTCTTTACTGAGCCTCGCAAGCCTTCGCGTCACCGCCTCCATCATCATCGCAAAATCGTTCTGGCCTTCAACGGTCTTGATTTTATACCGGCGATAATTCGATGTATCGGGTAATCCATCCTTAAATTGTACCATCCCGGCAACGCTGAATGCACCGCCGATGTTGGAAACGTCAAATGCTTCGATAACGCGCGGTATTTTGGGCAGTTTCAAGAGCCTCTGAAGGTCTTGCAAATCATCAAGCGTATTGACCGGCAGCTTTTGCATGCAATACAGCCGGGCATTTTTTTCGGCCATTTCCACAAGCTGGCGTTTGATTCCTTTAATGGGAACGCTGACCCGCGTCGGTTTTCCGAACGTGGAAAGGAACCATTGTTCCATAAGAGGGCCGTTTATGTCCTCGTTTTCAGGTATAAATATTTCCTGCGGCGGTTCCTGCCGGGAATCCGTGTAATATTGCATTAGTGCGGTTTCATGGTTGGCGCGTTCAATTTCCCAGACCTGTCTCGTAAAAACAAACTGGCGCATTGAAAGAAGCAGGCCTTCCCTGAAATGCAGGACAGCAAGGCAAACCGATCTGTCTCCCTTATATATGCCAAAAACGTCACTATTGATATCAGGCATGTTTAAATCTACTTTTTGAAGTTTTGACGCGTCTACGATGAGTTGTATCTGATCGCGTATGGCGGCCGCGTCTTCAAAACGCATCTCACGCGACGCCTGCTCCATGGTCACCCGCATTTCACAGACGCATTCCCTGCGGTAGCCCCGTAAAAATTGCATGAGTAAATTAACATTCCGGCGATACTGTTCCTGGGTGATTTTTCCCGCGCACGCGCCGCTGCATCGATTGATGGAAAAATTCACGCAGGGTCTGGGTGGATTTTTAAGCGGAAGGTCTTTATTGCAATCGCGGATCTTGAAAATCCTACGAGCGTATCCGACCAGGTTTCGCATGGCGCGCGCATCAATATACGGCCCGAAATACCGAGAGCCATCTTCTTCTATTTTCCGCACTATTATAAGCCGCGGGAATTTTTCATTGACGGTCACTTTCAAATACGGATAATGCTTATCATCTTTAAGGTCAATATTGAAACGCGGCCGGTGTTTTCTGATAAGATTGGCCTCTAAAATAAGGGCCTCCGATTCGTTGTTCGTTGCCATCCATTCAATATGGTGCAACCGCTGCAGCATAACGGGAATGTGCGGCCGGTCGGCATGCGTATCGGAAAAATATGATTTCACCCGGCTCTTAAGGTTTAGTGCCTTTCCTATGTAAAGTGGAAGGTCATGGGCGTCTTTCATAATGTAAACGCCCGGGCTTTGCGGAAAGCGCTCGACCGACTCCAGCAGGTTCTGATACATATGCGTTTCCATTTTTGCTCCGGACCTTTTCCTCGTATCGCTTGCCTCGACATATCGCTCATTGAGTAGGCGTTTTACCGTATCGAAATGAGCGGCACTCGGCACGCGGTCTGTTTCCTGGAATTTGAGTAATTACGAAAATAAATGATCTATGGGCGATCTTATTTTATATTTATTCCCATGGTTTTTGGAGAACAAATAACGGTCCGGACCAAGGGACATTCGGACATTATCAATATTACCGATGATGTCGGGGCCGTCGTGCGGAAGTCCGGCATAAAAAACGGGCTGGTAAATGTTTTTGTCATCGGGTCAACGGCGTCCATATCAACCATGGAATATGAACCGGCCCTTGTCCAGGACGTGCGGGACCAACTGGAAAAGATCGTCCCTTCCACCCTCGAAAGCCGACATTCGCAGACCTGGGGCGACGACAACGGGTTTTCCCACATCCGGGCGACGCTCATGGGTCCGGGCATAACCGTTCCCGTTTCACAAGGGACCATGGTTCTTGGGACCTGGCAGCAGGTCGTGGTCATCGACCACGATAACCGGGGCAGGTCGCGGACGATATTTATTCAGGTCATAGGCGAGTAATTTTATTGACTTGTTCACGGGTGAATATGATTTTAATACATAGAAGTAGCATGTCTTTTTCCTATAAACCTTTTAAAAGGAGTCAGCTATGAAGCACCGTTTACACTCTAACGGGAAGATCATGCGGTCGACTGGACTGTTCGCCCTGCTTTTTTGTGCGATGATTCCGCTTTCAGCCTGTTTGGCCGAAGACGTAGGTTCGCAAGTAGCACTTAACTCAAAGGCTGTGCTGTTTGATTTCAGCGGGTTGTCGGTTTTAGGAGCCGGTGCTTTTGAGGGTGGTTTTGGAGGAAAATATTTTTTAACGGATGTTTTGGCGCTTCGTGGTAGCCTTCAATTTTTAACGGCCAGTCAAAGTAATCCTGCAAACCCACCCGCTGGGGTCACGGGGACCGATGGATCTTCATCAGCTACACAGTTTGGACTTTCCGCAGCGGCGGAATATCATTTGCTAAAAACCCGGGTAAGCCCCTACGTCGGCGGAGGCCTTTCGTTTTCTTCAACGTCAACTGAAAATAAAACCGCCGTTACTGGTACAACTCCGCAGACAACCGTAAAAAATAGCGGCGCCGGGCAATCTGTTGGTGGTACTACCTATTTCGCAGGTTTTAATTTTGGAGTTGGTGGTTTAGCTGGTATTGAATTCTTTATAACAAAAGAAGTAAGCCTTGCCGCAGAATATCAGCTTGGATATTCATTATTATCCCGCTATGATCAAGAAACAGTTGGGGGTGCAACTATAAAAGAAGGAAGTTTAAATAGCTTTGGAATTTCAGCAACCGGTCTTCTAACCTTGGCGTTTTATTTTTAACACGATAGACTAATTTATTATTTTAATAGGGGCGTTTTCCATAAACGCCCCTTATTATTTTATATATTCTTCCATTTATTGGGATATCGCCTTTAAAAAAGGGTTTTCATGAAAGGTATTATTCTCGCTGGCGGTTTAGGCACCCGTTTGTTTCCGGTAACCATATCCGTTTCCAAGCAATTGCTGCCTGTTTATGATAAGCCAATGATTTACTATCCGCTCTGCGTTCTCATGCTTGCGGGAATCAGGGACATTCTTATTATAACAACCCCCCAGGACAATCAGGCTTTCAAACGCTTGCTCGCAACCGGCGAACAATGGGGCCTTAAATTTTCCTACGCAATACAGCCGAATCCCGGGGGCCTTGCGCAGGCGTTCATCATCGGCAAAGAATTTATCGGTCAGGATACGGTCGCGCTTGTTCTTGGCGACAATATTTTCTGGGGACACGGGTATGTGGAACTATTAAAAAAAGCCGCTTTAAAAACAAAAGGCGCCACTATTTTCGGGTATCGGGTTAACGATCCGGAGCGTTATGGCGTCGTTGAGCTCGACAGCGTCAGCAGGCCGGTGAGAATTGCGGAAAAACCCACGGAACCAAAATCAAACATCGCCGTTACAGGGCTTTACTTTTACGACAACCGCGTTCTGGAATTCGCCGCTTCCCTGAAACCCTCGGCGCGGGGAGAATTGGAAATCACCGACCTTAACCGGCTTTATCTGACCGCCGGAGAATTGGAAGTCATGGTGCTTGGAAGGGGAATCGCCTGGCTCGACACCGGCACGCACGAATCTATGCTTCAGGCGTCGAATTTCGTTGAAACAATAGAATCACGCCAGGGATTAAAAGTGTCATGTCCCGAGGAAATAGCCTTTCGAAACGGTTACATTACCAAGGATCAGCTTCTGACATTGGCACAGCCTATGAAAAAAAATAGTTATGGAGCGTATCTTCAACGGCTCGCGTCAGGCGAACGGTAGTAAAATAGTCATGGAATTTATTAAAACAAAATTTAACGGTGCCTGGTTGATAGAACCCATTGTCCACGGCGATGCGCGGGGGTTCTTTTTGGAATCATATTCTTTGCAGGAATTCCAAAAACACGGAATTCCCCACAATTTTGTCCAGGACAATCATTCCATGTCTGCGGAAACCGGAGTATTAAGGGGTTTGCATTTTCAAGAACCTCCTATGGCCCAAAGCAAACTGGTCAGAACCATACGCGGGTCGGTTTTCGATGTTATAGTCGATCTTCGTAAAAATTCTTCAACTTTCGGGCAATGGCAGAGTTTTGAATTGACCGAAAGTAATTTTTTAATGCTTTTTATTCCTCAGGGATTTGCCCATGGATTTTGTACCATGTCTCCACGGACGGAGTTTTTGTATAAAGTTGATAATTATTATTCTCCCCAGCATGATTCGGGCTTCCGGTGGGACGACCCTGCCATCGGAATACAATGGCCCATCAAAAGCCCTATTCTTTCTGAAAAAGACAAAAAACTTCCTTATTTAAAAAATTCTAATTATTCTTTTTAACGCGCTGTGCAATTTTTTGTGAAAACCAAATATCATTCCTTTCCGTATTGGATTAAAGTGCTTCTTACTTCCATAGGATATATATGCCATTTTCTATCAATACTTGGTTTTATGGTGATTATCCTGCCTTTTTTTCTGCTTTTAGGCTTTTCGGCTTCGCTTAAACATTGTATTCTGCGGAATATTTTTTATGGGTATGTGTTTTTTCTTACACGGCGTTTACTACCCTTATTACAAGTATACTCCATAGTTGAGATTTCAGGATTTGAAAATCTTTATCCTAAAAAAGCCTCTTTATATGTCGCGAACCACCGCGGCAGGCTCGATGCATTACTTCTGCTTTCTATTCTGAAAAATACGCACGTGCTCATAAAATCCTCGTACACACGTTTCCCTATTTACAGCGCATTCGTTAAATATCTTGATTTCATATCCATTGATTCCGAATCGCCACGGACCTTGGCGGCCGCCTTAAGCAAATGCAGGGAATTAATCGCTAATGGAAAAAATCTTTTAGTATTTCCTGAGGGCACTCGTGCCTCGTCTGGACGGCTTTTGCCATTCAAAGAATTGGCGTTTCGGCTAGCTTCCGATTTGAATATTGCGGTATTTCCGATAATTGTTCATTCTGATTATCCTTTCATGGCAAAAGTTCCAGGGAGTATTTTTCCAAAAAAGAAACTTTCATATACGGTTCGTCGTCTGGGGCCAATGCTTCCGGAAAAAAATGAAGGGCCCGAAGATTTCGCTTTTTGCGTGCGAGACAAAATGGCGCAATTTATTAAGATTCTTGATAAAGGGACCGTTTGGGAAATTTAGCCCTTATTTTTACAATATACCATGCCTGAAAAGAACGTTTTTACCATCGAAGATATCCGTGCGATCCTGCCCCATCGCCCGCCGTTTTTGTTTGTTGACAAGGTCACAAACTTAATCCCCGACAAATCAATTATTGCCGAAAGGAAGATCAGCCCAAATGAATTTTTTTTCAAGGGCCATTTTCCACAAAAGCCAATTATGCCAGGAGTTCTCATTACCGACGCCCTGGCCCAAACAAGCGGACTTCTTTGGGGTCTCAGTAAAAAAAAACTGCCGGACAAACATTCCGAAGTCCCCGAGTTTTTCTATTTGGCTGCGGCGGACATGAAATATGTAAGTCCGGCGCTTCCAGGCGACACTATCCGCCTTTCTGCGACGTTTGAACGGAATTTCGGGGCGCTCTACCGGTATGCGGTTGAGGCCTGCGTCGGAAGAAAATTGATCGCAAAAGGATTTTTAACGCTTGCAATGGCGGATAAAACCCTATGAAGCTACTGATACTTCGTTCCAATCCGCGTAAAAACGGTTATACCCAACGGTTGACTGATCTTTTTATCAAGGGATCGCGGGAAGCGGGCGCCGATATTACAGACATCAATCTCTGTGATAAGGACCTTAAACACTGTCTGGGGTGTTATTGCTGCTGGATCCAAACGCCCGGTAAATGCATTTTAAAAGACGATATTGAAGGCTTGTTCCAACAATTTCTTGATGCCGACACGATCGTTTTTTCTTCCCCGCTCAATGCTTATTCAGTCAATAGCCATTTGAAGGTGTTTCTTGACCGAACGCTGGCGCTGGCGCAGCCGGGGTTTGTCATTACTTCCCGGGGCCATATGGGAAACCTCCTACGGTACCCTGAAAAGTGGCCCAAAAAAATGGCCGTCGTCGTCGTGGGCGCTTTTAAGGGTAACGAAATTTTTTCAGCAATACGCTCTAACTTCGAGCTCTACGGCAACGGCATGAACATCGATTTGTGCGGCATACTTGTCCGGCCCGAATCATATCTCCTTCAATTTACGTTCGCAAAACCGAAAACCGTGAAACTTATTGAAACCGCTTTTGTTAAGGCCGGCTACGAGCTTGTCACCAAGGGAACAATTTCCGACGCAACCATTGACCAAGCGGCATTGCCTCTGTCTTCCGATCTGTCGCATTTCCAGCAATATTCGAATATCTACTGGGAACACGCGGTCGCCATGGAAAAAGATGCGGATGACCTCGAAGCGTTGCAGCAACGCGTTACCAAAGACGTTCGTATCCTTATGCGGGAAATGGCCCGTACCATCGATCCGCTTGCAACGGCAAAACTCAAGGCCGTTTTTCAGTTCGATTTTCCCGACAAAGGACTTTATTATCGGATGACCGTCAATAAGGGTTCCTGCACGCTCACGGAAGAAAAAACCGGTTCTCCCGATCTTCGGGTCAGGTGTTCTTCGGAAACATGGGCGAATGTTTTCATGCGGCAGATGAATGTGCGCGACGCACTTGTAAACCATCAGATCGAGCTCGAAGGCGATAAATCGCTTTTTTCACGACTCGACCGGTATTTCCCTCCTCCGGTAGTTTAGGTTCTGTGGGCGAATCATATACGCGTTTAGCGTAGATAATTACCCGTACAGAACCTTATCCGCCTTGCGGGTTAGTCTCTGTTGCTGAATTATATACGCCTGCCTGCGCTATCGCTTCGGTAGGCAGGCGTCCAGTGTATATAATTCCTGCATACAGAGACTTATCCACGTTGTGGGTTAGCCTACCGCCTGCCTGCCAAAGCGGCAGCGCGGGCAGGAAGCAATAACGCAGGCTTCGGCTTCGCTCAGGGAACATGAGCGTCTCCACTTGTTTTTGCAATACCTTCAACGGCGCGCTCTAGGCCTCGAAGATTGTTAATATTGTAGATTGCCGTTTTCCGTGGAAATTTGTTTGCGCGAACTAATCCCGAAAGGACGCGGCCCGGACCGATCTCCAGAATCGTGTCTACCCCTCTGGTTTTCAGTTCTTCCATGCATTGACGCCAGAATACCGGATGCGTCAATTGTCTGATAATACATTGTTTAATCTTATCAGCATCACTTTCCTCCCGGCCGGTCGCATTTAAAATAAGAGGAAGATTCGGTTTATTAAAAGTGATATCCTGCACCCATTGTTCAAAATGCTCCTGAGCGAACCGCATGAAGGGGCTGTGCCACGGTCCGGCAATCTGAAGCATGGCACAGGTCCCTTGTTTTCCATGGGCGACAAGCTCCGAAAACTTCCTGAGTGTCGCCTTGTCTCCCGACACCACGATCTGGCTGGGCGCATTATCATTTGCAAATACAATGTTGTCGGCGGAGGCCATTTCCGCGAGGACGATTTGGACTTTTTCCGCTGAAAGCGACAGAACCGCCATCATTGTTCCGTCGCATCGGGACGCGGCCTCGTCCATGAGTTCCCCGCGTTTAGCCGCAATTGCAACCGCTTCTTCGTGCGTCACGGTCCCGCATGCTCCCAGGGACGTGATTTCGCCGAGCGAATGACCGAGGACGACATCGGCCTTGATTCCTTGTTCCTTCACGCATTGGAAATATCCGAGCGAAACCGCAACGAGAAGAGGTTGAAGAACGCGGGCCATTAAAAGTTTTTTATCCGGACCGTAAAGACAAATTTGTTCGCAGTCTTCATGGGTATGGTCGCTCGCGCATTGGACCAGGGATTTAAATCCTGCGCTTTTCTGGAAAAGGTCGCGCCCCATGCCTACGTGCTGTGAGCCCTGGCCCGGAAATAGAAATGCGGTATTCATAACCTATGGTACGGTAGAGGACAATCCGCCATCAACAACAACTGTCTGGCCAACGATATATGAAGATTTATCAGAGGCTAAAAAAGACACGACATGCGCAACTTCCTGGGGTGAACCAAAACGCTTGAGCAAAATTCTGTCTTTGTTCCGCAGTTTTATCTGACGGGGCATTTTTGCGGTCATGTCGGTATCGATAAATCCCGGTACGACGGCATTGACGCGAATGCCCTTGGGACCCAGTTCCGCCGCCAGGCTTCTGGTAAATGCAATGAGGGCTCCTTTCGACGCTGCGTAATTAGTTTGACCGCCGATGCCTACAAAACCCGAAATAGAGGCAATATTAATTATGGCGCCGCTACTTGCCGAAAGCATATGCCGGCATACGGCTTTTGCCCATCTGTAGGCCCCGTTGATATTGGTGTCCATCACCCTCATCCAATCGTCCACCGGCATCATCATGAGATACTGGTCGATGGAAATTCCCGCGTTATTGACAAGGACATCAATTTTGCCGTGACGTTCATATATGAGTTCCACTGTTTTATCAATTTCCGTTTGGTCAGATTGGGCGCATTTGATTTTACACGCGCCAAACTGCTTTTGCGTTTCCTGCGCCGCTTCTTCATGAAGATGGTAGGTAAAATATACCGTTGCGCCCTTGTGCGAGAATTCGGCGACAACCGCCTGTCCGATACCGCGAGACCCTCCGGTTACACAAACTATTTTGTCCTGAAACATGGTTTTAATTTCGTCCTGTAATGGTAAACGTTTCCATTATTTCTTCATATACAGGTGAGAAATTCGGGAACAAATCAGGGGTCGTCCAAAAAGCTATCCTCACATTGTACGTGTCGACCTTAACAAAAAACTCGACAAACCGGAACCCGTCTTTCTCATAAAGCCATTTTACCATAGGCATTTTTGCTATGTCACAATCGGTCAGCCCGGAATCAATTTGTTGGTCTGTGCTGTTGATTTTTCGGATATATTCGGCATATTCCCTGTTCGATTTATTAAGGTTGAAAATGATGCCCCGCGTTCCCTGGGTTTTTTCAACGGTATTTCCCATAAAAAGAAGTTCAGCTCCTAATGTGTGCAATTCCTTTACATATTGTTTATGTTCCCGCATTTCATTGGGATCCGTTGAAATTTCCCAATTTCCTCTATACGTGAACGAAAATCCTATGGCTTTGTTTTGATAAATACGGTCTTCGGGAAAATACGCACCGGGATAAAACTGTTTTATTGGGGCCGCGCATTCAAGCGTCATCAGGACCAGAAGCGCGAGTGCCAGGGTGTTTTTCATACTTGTTCAACCACCATCATTTCCTTCTTCGCTCCGCGTTGCGGGAAATATGCGCGCCCAGCAATTTAAGACGATCGTCAATTTGAAAATATCCCCTGTCAATCTGTGAAATATTTTGAATGGTGCTCTTTCCTTTTGCAGCAAGCGCCGCGATAAGCAGGGCCATTCCGGCACGAATGTCCGGAGAATTTATCATTGCGCCAAAGAGCGGCGTCGGGCCCACGATGACTGCACGGTGCGGGTCGCATAAAATAATCTGGGCGCCCATACTGATCAGCTTATCAACAAAGAAAAGCCTTGATTCGAACATTTTTTCGTGGATCAAACAGGTCCCGCGCGATTGCGTTGCCGTAACAAGAATAATCGACATAAGGTCCGCCGGTAACCCCGGCCATGGATTGTCTTCGATCTTGGGAATTGCATTCCCAAGGTCTTTCTTGATTCTCAGCGTTTGCCGCCCCGGAACGTATAGGGTCCTGTTTTTGGAGTCTACTTCAACGTGAACGCCTATATTTTCAAACTGGAAGAGAATCATTCTCATAATGCTGGTGTCAACATGGGTGATGGTAATTTCTGAGCGCGTGGCGGCCGCGAGGCCTATGAAAGATCCGGCCTCGATATAATCGCAGCCGATGGTATGATGCGCTGATTTGAATTTTCTTATTCCATGCACGGTCAGCACATTTGAACCAACCCCTTCAATCCGTACCCCAATTTTTTCCAGAAATCTGCACAGCCCTTGTACATGGGGTTCGGAAGCAGCGTTTTGTATCTCTGTTTTCCCTTCGGCGCCCGCAGCGGCTATTACGGCGTTTTCCGTCGCGGTAACCGAGGCCTCGTCCAGATAAATATTCGCCCCTGTAAGGCCGTTTTTTGCTTCAATTATAAAAGTTACTTGAGAAGGTTCACGTACGGAAGCGCTTCGATGTATTCGAAGTTTTGCTCCCAAGGCCTTAAATACCAGGCAATGGGTGTCTATTCTCCTTCTACCAATGCTGTCCCCTCCTGGTTGAGGAATTTCGGCCCTGCCGGTCCGCACTAAAAGCGCGGACGCAAATAATATGGACCCTCTGATTTTGCTTGATAGCTCTACCGGTAATTTTCTCCGGGTGATTGTTCCGGCATCAAGGGTACACGAGCCGTTTTTAATGTCCGAAACCGTTACGCCAAGGTGTCGTGCAATTTCAAGCATGGTTTGAACATCGCCGATATTTGGCAAGTTTTCGAACGAAACCGGATTATCGCATAAAAGGGCCGCGGCAATGAGCGGAAGCGCCTCATTTTTGTTGCCGGCCGTCCGAATACTGCCTTTTAATCGTATATTTCCTTCAACAGAGAACCCACTCATTGCCGTTATTTCTATTGTTGAGTGAAATCGTTATATTATAATTTAATCCTTGCACGTATACTGTAAATAAAGATACATTCAAAAAGAGCATAATAAATAATAATTCTAGAACTGATTTTTACCTATGAACGAGAACCCCCTACTATTCACCATAAGCCCCGATTCTTTCACTAACGTATTGGGTGTGGTATATTTCCACAGCAAAACTTCCGACGGCGGAGATATTTATTTTACGCGATTTGGGCAGCCAATCGCCCAGTTCCTGCAAATTGAAAACTGGTATGAAAAAGAATGGTTTGAGCAGCACCGTGAAAAATTGCAGGGGACCGGATCAGTATATAAAATCCCAACCAAACCCATTGACGGAAAAAGCCTGAACCTTGTGGTGAAAAACTGCCGCGTCGGAGAAAACGTTCCGCTCGACACGCATACACTTATTGATTTCATTAACGCCGAATTCAACAGCCCGTGGGAAGAATTTTCCTTGGTCATGGAAATGCGTGAAAGTAATTTCGGCCCAATCCATATTATGGTAAAAACGCAGGAACCACTGGCCATTTACGTCCCCCCTGAAAAGCTGCAAATGTGGCAGACCGGGCGGTCTAAGGCAAAAATGAATAAAATCGCCGCGCGCCATCCGGGCGTTGACCTTGACATATTAAAACAATATAAGCTCATCTATCAGTGGATTGAAGGCAAAAACGTCGTGGAAGTGCTTGAAGACATCGGCATGCAAAACAAGGAGCTCGAAGACGTGCTTGCGCCGCTTACGAAAAAGGCGATTGAGGATCTTGATAAGAAAGGGTATGCAATCGCCGATATGAAACCCGCCCATGTCATCATCGGCCATAACGCCATACTAACAACCGCGCCTGAAAAAAAACCTGATGAAAACGTTATTCGGGATATTTATGCGTTGATTAACCGGGGAGATTATTCGGTTGTCGATTATGAACTGCTGCTCAGAACCGCCCCTCACGAGCAGGAAGTAAAGTATTCCCGCCGGCATTCCTATCTCGACCACCAGCGCGACAGATTTAAAGAAGTCCCGCTGCCCCCGCATTTGAAGGCAATGGCGGTCTTCAGTGTCCCTTACATATTCGGGCACGTTGAAAGCACGGGAGGATATTTATGGGTCGTAGGAAAAGATCCGAACCTTTTCGATTATTTTCTGCCCGAACGCTGGCGGAAGACGCCCTCAAAGAAGTTATCGGCCGAAAACGAGGTCTACTATACCTTGACAAAAGATAATGTTCACGTCGTTTGGAAGACTTCCAAAATCGGCGAGCGGCCCATCGTATCTTTCCCCGATGAACTTGCGGAAAAAGCCGAAGAATTCGGGTACAACAGCCCTTTCGAGGAGTTCGCTATAGCGCATTTCCTGAACACCGTTGGCGTGCCGACCGTGTACCCCAGGGCCATTTATATGACAGGCAGCACAAAATTGGAGCAATCAATTGACACAAGGAGATTTACAAGCCATAAGAACGTTCTTACTCCGGACGGGATGCCCGTGTTGCGGGAAGACCGCAACTTCATAACCATTCGGGGATATTACAACGGTCCCGACCGGTGGGTGGCTGAACACGACAGTCAGCTCTATAGGCCCCTTGATTTATTGCAAGCGCTCGCATCTAACCTTCTGAAAAAAACCGACTACGTCCAGACGTTTGAGCGCGTCAAACAAAATTTACAAAACGCAGGGTACGACGGATCTCTGCTCTCAGGAAACGATATACTCGTTATGATCGACCCCAAAGCCGAATTAGTCAAGGACGACCACGGGTTGCTCGAAGCACGGATATGTAATTTTGAATTGTTGAGGAAACGGTAAGCGCCGGGAAAAAGCCCTTCTCTTTTTACCGGTAGAAAGAAGGGCTTTACGTATTGGTAAGTATAAATGTTTACTTATTAACGAGCTTTTTAAATTCCGCACCTGCCCTGAACTTCACGGCGGTTGAGGCTTTTATTTTAATTGTCTGGCCGGTCTGCGGATTTCTGCCGGAACGGGCTTTTCTTTTTGCAAGCCCAAAACTGCCGAAACCGATAAGCTGAACACCCTTTTTGGCGTTCTTCTTAATGTTTTCGAGAACAGAATTAACCGCTTTTTCCGCACTAGCTTTTGTCATGCCAGCGTCTTTAGCAACCGCGGCAATAAGTTCTCCCTTATTCATCCCAACCTCCTCTGATAAATAGTGATTGAATGATACTGAATGTAATACTACCAGGTGAAAAAACTTGCTCTGTTGTTAAAATAGAAACATTATTTCATTTACGCAAGAAAAAAGTGATAAATTTGGGGATCGCGCCATGTCATAGTTAATGCGCGCGTTTTAGTATTCAATTATTTTTATTGCTCTTTACTTTTTTAAGGTTTTAATTTAATATGAGCCATAGTGTTGGTTTCGTCGTCACTTTTTTTAGAGTGCCTATACAGCTTTACTATATAATAAAGGCGTGTTAAGAGACTCTTTTCCGCCCTAAGGCGGGTTAGAAATAAGGGAATACTATATGCGTAAAACAGACAGCGATGATCCGAAGCAATCGGAGGACACAAAAACAAACGATTCGAAATGGGTCGTTCATTTTAAAGGAATGAGCGCCGATAACGTCAGATTGGGATTTCTAAACAACCTCGAATATAATCTTGGAAAAGACAAATTTTCCATAACCCCATACGACGAGTTTTTAAGCCTTTCCTATACCGTCAGAGAGAGGTTGATAGAACGCTGGATCATGACGCGTCAGCAATATCATAAACAAAATGTCAAGCGGATATATTATTTGTCAATGGAATTTCTCATGGGAAGGCTTCTCTCCAATAATATTATGAACCTCGGCCTTCACGGTCCCTGTGAAGATACCGTAAAAGAACTTGGCATGAACATGGAAAACATACTCGACCAAGAATTCGATGCGGGACTGGGCAACGGTGGTCTTGGTCGATTGGCGGCATGCTTTTTGGATTCCATGGCAACGCTCGAACTGCCTACCGTGGGTTATGGCATCCGGTATGAATTTGGTATTTTCAATCAGAAAATTGTCAACGGATATCAGGTTGAAGTCCCTGAACAATGGCTCCAGTTGACCAATCCCTGGATTATCGAACGCCCGGAATACAAGGTATCCATTAAATACTTCGGCAAAACGGTATACCATACCGACGCACAGGGCAAAACGCATGTTTCTTGGGTCGATACCGATGATGTGGTTGCAATTCCCTTTGACCTACCGGTGCCCGGCTTCGGCAACAACACGGTAAACACCCTCCGGCTTTGGGGAGCGCGCGCCGCTCATGAATTCAACCTCGAGTATTTCAACAGCGGCGACTATATCGGCGCCTGCCAGGACAAATTATCAAGCGAAAACATTTCCAAAGTGCTTTACCCTAACGACAATAACCATTCGGGAAAGGAGCTGCGGCTCAAACAGCAGCATTTCTTCACCTCGGCCTCGCTCCAAGACATCATTCGCCGTTTCCTTATGAACAACGGCGAGTTCAGGAATTTTCCCGACAAAGTCGCAATCCAACTTAATGATACGCACCCCGCGATCGCCATCGTGGAACTCATGCGACTGTTTATCGACGAATACAATCTCCAGTGGGACGATGCGTGGCCAATTATCACGAAGACCTTTGCTTACACCAACCATACGCTCATGCCGGAAGCGCTTGAGAAATGGCCGGTCACCCTTATGAAAACGCTTTTACCGCGTCACATGGAAATCATTTACGAAATAAACAGCCGTTTTTTGCGCCAGGTGTCGTATAAATATCCGGGTAACGTTGACATGCTGCGTGACATGTCGCTCATCGAAGAAGGAGCCGAACCCAAAGTACGCATGGCGTATCTTGCCATCGTGGGGAGCCATTCCGTCAATGGTGTTTCGGAACTCCATACCAAGCTGCTGACCTCCGGTCTCGTCAGGAATTTTAATGATCTCTGGCCCGACAAATTCAATAATAAGACAAACGGCATTACCCAACGGCGCTGGTTATATACTTCGAACCAGAACCTTTCGACCCTCATTTCCAGCAAAATAGGAGCCAGCTGGGTCAACAAATCCTCGGAGCTGAAAAAGCTCGTCCCCTTCGCGGATGATCCCGACTTCAGGAAAAAGTGGCGCGATGCAAAGTATCAAAATAAAAAGCGCTTTATTGAAAAAATGAAAAAATGGGAGGGACTGCAATTAACCCCGGAATCTCTTTTTGACGTCCAGATAAAACGCATGCATGAATACAAACGCCAGACGCTCAAGGTCCTTCATTGCATTGCGCTTTATAATGAAATAAAGGCCGGCAACAGGGCGAATTTTGTTCCACGCACCGTGCTTTTCGGGGGAAAAGCAGCTCCTGGTTATTACATGGCAAAACTCATTATCAAATTCATCAACAATGTGGCGGGCGTCATTAATAACGATCCGGACATGCGCGGGCTGCTTGAAATCCATTTTCTCCCCAATTACAGGGTCTCTCTCGCGGAGTGTCTTATTCCGGCTTCGGACGTTTCCGAACAAATTTCAACCGCGGGCACCGAAGCATCGGGGACCGGAAACATGAAATTTGCGCTCAATGGGGCAATCACCATTGGAACGATGGACGGCGCAAACATTGAAATATGGGAAGAAGTGGGTGATGACAATATTTTCATTTTCGGTTTGCGTTCGCATGAAGTCGATGAATTGCAGTCCAAAGGATATAACCCATGGGACTTTTACCATAAAAGCGAAGGCCTGCGAAAGGTGATGGACCTTATCGCAAAAGGATTCTTCAGCCCCGAAGAGCCGCATTTATTCAGACCCATCTTTGATTCGATCCTTAATGGGGGCGATAAATACATGCTCATGGCCGATTTTGATTCGTACATTGCCTGCAGCAATCGTCTTACCGAGGCGTACAGGGACCAGGAACGCTGGACAAAAATGTCCATTCTTAACGTGGCGCATATGGGCAGGTTTTCTTCGGACCGCACTATCCAGCAGTATGCTGATGAGATCTGGGACGCCAAGCCGATACCGATTTCACTGAATTCTTAATAATTATTCTAAAGTTATTTGTTTTTCTGCCGATAATATTAATAAGCTGGATTATAAATTGCCTTTTTTGGCACAGAGTGTGCACCGTCCTAATTAGGGGGGAAATACCATGAACGTCGCAAAAACAAACACCATTGCACAGCCGGTAAAACCGGAAACTGTCGCGAACAACCAGAAAGCAAAAGATGCACAGCAACAACGGTTGGCGCAGACCACGGTTCAGGAGACCCAGAAGACTCGTGAAGCGCGGCCTGAACAAGGCTTGACAGGAGGGGAAATCAACATAACCGCTTGAGCACACCATTCATCGGGATGTTATGAGTAAAAAACGGAATAGGTAAAGGGACCTATTCCGTTTTTTTACTATGATTCGCAGGATTTAAAAGATTTTTTATTGTTTGTCCCGTTCATAGAAGCCCCTCAGATTTCTATTTTACATAGTTTTTGTAAACGTTCCATGTGCTTTCAAGAAGCGTTTCCGCGTCACTGTATCGGGTCTTCCATTTAAGAACCGACAGTGCAAGGGCGGAGGAGGCTATAAGCCTGACGGGGTCTCCGGGGCGGCGGGGCACGATAACAGCCTTAATTCGCCGGCCAGTGGCGGTGCGCGCCTTATTAATCATGGTCTTGACGCTTATTCCGTTTTCACTCCCCAAATTAAGCGCAATGCTCGTTGTTGTCGCTGACAGGTATTCAAAGGCGCGGACATGTGCGTCAGCGAGATCATTTACATGAATATAATCCCTAATACACGTGCCGTCGGGCGTATCGTAGTCATCGCCATATATCGACATTTCCTTTTTTATTCCCGCCGCGACTTCCATGACAATAGGAATAAGGTTCGCCGGGTTTTTTTCAAGTCCGCGCACCCTTCCCGCGATATCATATCCCGCGGCGTTAAAATATCGCAAGGCCGCGTATTTGAGTCCTTTTAATTTGTCATACCATCCAAGGATCCGTTCGATTTCCAGTTTTGTAAATCCATAATAATTGACGGGCTCGGTAGGGTGATTTTCGTCGATAGGGACGTACACCGGGTCGCCGAAAACCGCGGCCGACGATGAAAACACGATGTTCCTGATCCCCGCTTCGCATGCTGCATTTAAGATATGAATTGTTCCATTGAGATTGTTTATGGAATACTTCTCCGGTTTGAGCATCGATTCCCCCGCCGCCTTGAAGGCTGCAAGGTGCACAATTCCGTCAAAGCCTTTTTTCATGGTTTCAAGAAGGAGCTTGTAATCGAGAATGTCGCCCTGGATAAATTGGCTTTCGGGAAATATATTTTCCCTGCATCCCGATGATAAATTGTCATAGACCGTAACTTCGCATTGTTTGTCTAAAAAAGCGCGCGCCACGTGGCTTCCGATATATCCCGCCCCGCCGACAATCAAAATCTTTTTCAATGAATTCCTCCGTCCCGATACATTTATTGGCCTTCTTTTTTCCGTAAGGCCATTTTAAGGGCCTCGGCAAACTCCGATTGCAGCGGTGTTTTTTCCAAAGGCTTCGCCTTGCTCGCCTGGTTGTTCAGATATTCTTGCACCTCGGACGCCTGTTGTTTCACTTCAATTGTTCCATACGACAGTGAAATGCGCCGTTTTTCATTGTCTATGGTTTCTATCGCCACATCAAGCGGAGAGCCGATTTTAATTGTTTCTTTTTTGTCCGTCGCTACATTTGCAAAAGGCAAAAGTCCCGTGATCCCTTCCGCAAGGTCGATGAAATAACCGAATCGAGATTGCTGGGCCACCGTGCCTGTAATCGTCGACCCGACTGACATTTTCTGCCCGATGTTTTTCCACGGATCCGCGTCGAGGTCTCTGAGGCTGCAGGAAATTTCTTTCTTCTTCTCGTCAATTGACAGTATGGTAACCAGTACAGCCTGCCCCTCGGTAACAATTTCGGAGGGGTGCCTGACTCTTTTTCCCCAACTCATTTCCGACACATGAATAAGGCCCTCGACACCGGGGCTAAGCTGGACAAAGGCGCCGAAATTCGCACACTTTGTTATTTTCCCTTCAACCGATTGCCCCGGCCGATAGCGCTCCGAAACCGTGGCCCAGGGGCTTTCGGAAACCTGCTTGAGCGAAAGGCTTATCTTTGAAAGCCGAAGGGGTTCTTTTTGTTCAATGCCCAGGATTACACATTCGACCTTTTGGCCGGGGTTGAAGCTGTTTTCGATGTCATTTGCACGTTCCCAGGAAACTTCGGAAATATGCACAAGCCCTTCAACATCGCCAATGTCCACAAAAAGCCCGAAAGGCGTTATGCGTGAAATGGTCCCTTGATATACCGTTTTTGCGCTTATTCCCTTTTTTAAATCATCGAGTTTGATTCGCAGATCCTGTTCCAGAAGCGGTATCCGGGACACAATAATGTTTTTTCCGCCCTCGGTAATCTGTGTAATAACAAAAGAAAGCGTCGCGTTCAGGTATCTGCTCGGGTCTTCCACATATTTCAAATCTATCTGTGAAACCGGGCAGAACGCCTTCTTTCCCATGATCCGCACGTTAAAGCCGCCTTTATTTATTCCGGTGACCTTGCCCTCGACGGGCACTTTGCTTTTCATCGCGGCTACAAACTCGCTCAGGGGTGTGCGGCTATTTTTGTCCCTGTTCGAAAGCATAGTGCTGAGCATGATTTCACTATGGGTCGCTGATACAATATAGGCTTCTATAGTATCCCCGGCATTTTTAACAAGTGTGGAATGCCCATCTTTGAGCTCTTCAATTTTAATCATTGCCTCGTTCTTTGCATTAATGTCAACAAACGCATATTGTTTACCGACAGAAAGGATTCTTCCCGTGACTTTTGTACCAACCTCAATATTTTCAGCCAAAGGTTTGTCATACTTGCCAATCATCGTAAGCAATTCTTTTTCAGGGGTCACGCCGTTTCTATTTTCATCGAAGAAGTCATCGTGTTTTTTATCAAACATGCTTAGGTCTCCTCAAAAAACGCATTCATAATTCTTCATGTCGAGCACGTGCTGAATTTAGATTTAAAATATATTCATTCCCAACAATTTAGCTACTGTGTCTGAATTATATACGCGTTTCGCATAGTAATTCCTGACTACAGAGACTTATCCACCTTGTGGGTTAGTGGAAATTTCAGAATAAAGTTCAGCTTGATATATATTTTTAATAAGGATTTTCTGGATAAAATGACATTTTGTTGAAAAAAATGCGGAAATACATAAACAATGCCCGATTTGCCAATCAGACCTAAAGAAAAATTCCTCATATTCGGCGCCCCGGTCATCGAGGAAGCCGAAATCGAGGAAGTGGTAAAGACCCTCCGAAGCGGCTGGATCGGAACGGGGCCTAAAGTGGCCCGGTTCGAAGAGGCAATAAGGGAATATAAAGGCGCTGCATATGTTGCAGCCGTCAATTCGTGCACTGCCGCATTGCATCTGAGTATTCTGGCCGCCGGCATAGGTTCGGGCGACGAGGTAATCACCTCCGCCATGACTTTCTGCGCCACGGTGAATGCCATTATCCACGCCGGCGCGACGCCGGTCCTTGCCGATATTGAGCCCGGATCCATGAACATCGATCCGGACGATATAAAAAGAAAAATCACTCCGCGCACCCGCGCCATTGTTCCGGTGCATTTTGCCGGTCGACCGTGTGCTATGGATGCGATCATGGCCATTGCGCAAAAACACGGGCTGACGGTCATTGAAGATTGTGCGCACGCAATAGAAACACGGTACAAAGACAAAAACGCGGGCACGTTCGGTGATTTCGGCTGCCTGAGTTTTTATGTGACAAAAAACATCATCACGGGCGAAGGCGGCATGGTCCTCACAAAAAATGAAGAAGCCATTTCGCGTATCAAAACGCTCGCCCTTCACGGCATGTCCAAAGACGCCTGGAAACGCTTTTCCGACGAGGGATACAAGCATTACCAGGTTGTGGAGGCGGGTTTCAAATACAATATGACCGACTTGCAGGCGGCAATCGGGCTCCATCAGTTGCGGCGGATCGAAACATATTGGCAAAGGAGAAAACAGATCTGGAAACGCTATGTGTCGGCATTGCGCGAACTTCCCCTTGGTATCCTCGACTATGATGAGCCGCAATGCCGCCATGCGTATCATCTTTTTACGATTTTTATCTCTAAGGAACGGTGCGGCATATCGCGGGACGACTTCCTCAATGAAATGACGCGAAACAATATCGGCATCGGCGTCCACTACTTAAGCATTCCGGAGCACCCCTTTTATCAGAATACTTTCGGCTGGAAACCCGAAGATGTTCCTCATGCTACGAAAACGGGCAGGGAAACCGTCAGCCTACCGCTTTCGGCCAAATTGACAGATGATGATGTTAACGATGTAGTAGTGGCGGTAAAAAAAATAATTACGCAATAACGAGGAGCAATCATGGACATTTTTACCGAATCACTTGATGCCCACGTGAAGGCCGTTAAACTTCTGCCTGCCTTGTCGGGCCGGGTAGCGCAAGCATGTGACGCAATAATCAAGGCCTTTATAAATAAGAACAAAGTTCTCCTGTGCGGTAACGGCGGGAGCGCCGCCGACTCCCAGCATATTGCGGCCGAGTTTGTCGGCAGGTTCAAACTGGAGCGCCGCGGACTTCCGGCAATCGCTCTAAGCACCGATACGTCCATCCTTACGGCGATTGGGAACGATTATTCCGTTGACCGGATATTTTCCCGCCAGGTTGAGGCGCTTGCGCAACCGAACGATATTATCATCTGCTTTTCCACCTCGGGCAAAAGCCGCAATGTTCTGGAAGCAGTAAAGAAAGCCAGAGAATTCGGGTGTTTCTCCATCGGTTTTCTCGGGGGAAGCGGCGGGGCTTTAAAAGACCTTGTCGATATTCCTCTTGTTGTACCTACGAATGACACACCCCGGATCCAGGAATGTCATATTCTTTTGGGCCACATCATCTGCGAAATGGTGGAAAGAGCTTTTGCGGAGCAATAATATTGGAATTCCATCCCCAGCGAATAACTAAAAAAGATGGACGGTCAGGTGTTTTTCTCAAGCGCCATAGGGACGTTTTTGAAGGATCCCAAATGCGGAGAAAATACCTGACCGTTCATGAAATGCTCAAACTGCTACGCTAGGTGCTTTTTCACCATGTTCGCGACCATCCGCGCGATGGCCGGCGAGCTTGTCAGTCCTGGCGATTCAATACCGATGAGGTTTATGAATCCCGGCAACCCTTTGTCATCTTCATCGACTATCACGAAGTCCCGGGCCTTGTCTCCGGGGCCCGAAAGTTTCGGCCGTACCCCGGCCATGTCCGGTATGAATGCTTCTTTGTCAAGATCGGGAAAAGTTTCCGCGGCACAGGCATAAAACGCATCCCGCCTGTTTCCATCAACCGTATAATTGATATCATCCACATATTCAGTGTCGGGACCGAACTTGAGCCTTCCGCCAAGGTCAAGGACCGCGTGGACGCCGAGTCCAGTAAGGTCTTGCTCGGGTACGGGATAGATGAGCAGCGGCATGGGATATTTTTTTGCGTAATGAAAATATGACCCCTTGCAATAATGGAGCTTATAAGCATTTTTATTTATATCGATCCCGGCCAATCCGGCGACCTGATCCGACGAAAGGCCTGCGCAATTAATGACGATGCGTGAAAACAAGGCGTAGGAATCCTGCTCAATCATGAGCCTGTATCCACGCGCTGCCCGTTCAATACCGATTACATTCGAATTGAACGCGATCATCGCGCCGTTATCTTCTGAAAACCGGGCGTAATGCCGCATTAAAGAATGCGAATCGACAATCCCGGCGTCCGGCAGATAAATTGCCGCCTCGGCCTTGACTTTAGCGCCAAACGTCGAGACCTTTTTACCGTCAATTATTGAGATATTGTTTATGGAATTCCGCACGCCATTATTATAAAGGAGTTCCAGCGCTTTCGTTTCGCCCGCATCCTTGGCGACAATGAGCTTGCCCAATTTTTTACAGGGCACCGAATATCGCTCGCAGAGCCCGTACAGAAGACGGGCGCCATCGATGCAGAGCCGTGTTTTTAACGACCCCGGCGCATAGTAAATGCCGGAATGAATGACCTCGCTGTTCCTGCTGCTTGTTTCCTGACCGAAGGCATCGTTGCGTTCAAGGACGACAATGTCTTCGATGTCCGTGGAAAGCTCGGCGGCAATCGCCAGTCCCACGACACCCGCGCCGATAATGGTCACTGATACTTCATCCATGGAGCTGTTCGTTACGCATTGCCCGTTGCGGCAAAGGCCTCTTTAATATCATAGAACACGCCATTCGCCCGAAGATATTCACCTATTCCGGTCTTTCCCAATTCAATAAATTCCCGGTGCTTGACCGCCAATACAACGCCGTCATACGAGGACGGCTCGGGCTCGGCGATTGGCATGATCCCATATTCATGCCGCACTTCCTCCCTGTCCGCGACCGGCTCCCATACGTCAACAAGAATGCCAAATTCCTGGAGCTCCTTGATAATGGTTATTACTTTTGAATTCCGAATATCGGGGACATTTTCTTTAAAGGTCATGCCCAAAACAAGCACCTTTGCGTCTTTAATGGCGATTTTTTTATGGATTAATTTTTTTATCAGCTCGCGCGCGAAATACCTTCCCATCGCGTCGTTGATCCTTCTTCCCGCCATAATTATCTGCGGGTGGTGGCCGATCTCCTCGGCCTTGTAGGCAAGATAATAGGGATCAACCCCGATGCAGTGGCCACCCACGAGCCCGGGTTCGAACGGCAGGAAATTCCATTTCGTTTTTGCCGCCTCAAGCACCTCTCTGGTTGATATGCCCATTTTATCAAAAATGACGCGGAGCTCATTCATCAGGGCGATATTGATGTCACGTTGCGTGTTTTCGATGACTTTTGCCGCTTCGGCGACTTTGATCGACGCGGCCTTGTATATTCCCGCCTTCACAGCTGTGCCATAAACCTGTGCTACTTTTTCAAGGGTCTCTGGCGTGTCTCCAGAAACGATTTTCATAATGGTAGCAAAACGGTGTACTCTATCGCCCGGATTGATCCGTTCCGGGGAATAACCCACAAAAAAGCCTTTCTTCCAGGCCAGTCCCGATAATTTTTCTATGATCGGCACGCACTCGTCCTCGGTGACACCCGGATAAACTGTCGATTCATAAACAACGACCGCCCCTTTTTTGATATTTCTACCGACAGTTTCGGAGGCTTTTACCACGGGAGTAAGATCGGGGATATTATGCGCATCAACGGGCGTCGGGACCGCTACAATGATAAAATCCGCCTGTTGAATGACCGACGGATCACAGAAGAAACCCATGGACGACTGTTGAAGCGCATCGCTCTCAACTTCTTTGTTCGGGTCTTTTCCCTTTTGCAAAGTCTCCATGCGTTTTTGGCTGACATCGAACCCGATGACCTTGAAATGCTTTGAAAGTTCAACCGCCAGGGGCAGTCCGACGTATCCCAGGCCCACGACACATATGACGGGATTATACATGGTGATGTTCCCTCTTTTAAAATGTTTTTCAAAACAGTACATGCTGGCACATCAAAATAGATTTTTTTTTTCAATTTCTGCAACTGGATTAATTTCTTTCCCTTATTTTAATCACTTGAAAAAGAGATTGTTTTTAGAACGTAGTACATTGTAGTTTTTTATAACTAACCGTTTTAACGTGAAAAAGGACAATTCACACAATGCTTGCCAAACTCCGCTCAATGGCAGTTATTGGGATCGACGCATTTGAAATCGGCATTGAGGCTGATATTTCCGAGATGCTTCCCAGCTTTACCATTGTGGGCCTGCCTGATGGCGCCATACGCGAGAGCCGGGAACGGGTCATGTCGGCCATTAAAAACTGCGGTTTTGAATTTCCCTCCCGAAAAGTAACCATCAACATGGCTCCAGCCGATGTAAAAAAGGAAGGATCGGCTTTTGACCTGCCCATAGCCCTCGGGCTTCTGATGGCCTCGGGACAAGTCACGATCGAATCGACTGACGATTACTGCATCATTGGCGAGCTGTCGCTTGACGGATCGGTCAAAAGCATCAAAGGCATGCTCTCGATGGCGATCGGCGCGCGCGAGCTCGGGATCAAGGGCATGATCGTGCCAAAAGACAATGCCCGGGAGGCCGCCGTTGCCGAAGGCGTGGCGATTTATCCCGTAGATAATTTAAGCGAGGCCCTCGAATTCCTGAAAAAGACCAAAAGTATTGAACCCTTTAAAACCGACCTTAACGCGCTTTTCAACCAGGCGCGCCAGTATGCCATTGACTTTAAAGACGTGAAAGGCCAGGAACACATCAAGCGCGCGCTCCTAGTGGCCGCAGCCGGGGGCCACAACATCATGATGATCGGGCCGCCGGGTTCGGGCAAAACTATGCTCGCGCGCAGGCTACCGTCAATATTGCCTGATTGCACTCTTGACGAAGCGTTAGAAACAACAAAGATCCACTCGGTGGCCGGGCTGCTTGATCCCCACACGCCGCTCATGGCCACACGGCCGTTTAGGTCCCCGCACCATACGATTTCAGATGCCGGCCTTATCGGCGGCGGTTCCTATCCTCGCCCCGGCGAGGTAAGCCTTAGCCACCACGGCGTGCTTTTTCTGGACGAGTTGCCGGAGTTCGCAAAAAACGTGCTCGAAAACCTGCGTCAGCCGCTGGAGGACGGTAAAGTGACGATATCCCGCGCGGCAATGTCGCTGTGCTATCCGGCCCGATTCATGCTTGCGGCGGCGCTCAACCCCTGTCCGTGCGGTTACTACACCGATCCCCGGCATGAATGCTCCTGCTCGGCAACGCAAATCCAGAAGTATATGTCGAAGATTTCCGGTCCTTTACTTGATAGGATAGATATCCATGTAGAGGTCCCCGCCTTGAGTTACGAAGAACTTGCGCAAAAATCAACCGGCGAGGACTCCATTTCCATGCGGGAAAAAGTAGTCAATGCACGAAAAATCCAGCTTGAAAGGTTCGAAAATGAAAAGAAGATCTTCTGCAATGCGCACATGGAACCCAAGCATATCAGAAAATACTGCGATCTCGACATTGGCTCACAGACCCTGCTTAAGACCGCGATAGAAAAACTCGGGCTGTCGGCACGCGCTTACGACCGGATCCTTAAAGTGTCCCGAACCATTGCCGATCTTGACGGAAAAAATGATATTCTCTCGTCACATATAGCCGAGGCAATACAATACAGAAGCCTGGACCGGAAGCTTTGGATGGGGGGATGAAGACAATTAAAAGTCATACGTCGAAAGTAATAAATCACAATAAATTACGGTAAGGACAATACTATGAGCTGGATAGACGACCTGGTACGGGAATATCCGTCCTTTGGAACGGCCCGGGGGAAACTGGACGCTATAGATGCGCATTACAACAACATGGAAAAGAAAATCCTGCAACTGCAGGAAGAAAATGAGAAATTACATCGGGATATAGTCGCTTTACAGACTGTTCAGCCAGGATTTGTTGACGCATCGGGAGTGCTCTGGAAAAGTAAATTGGGGGGCGGGCTCGAGTCGGTCCCTTATTGTCCTACTTGTAAATCACCGTTGTCGGACGTGAGCGGTAGTTTGCTGTGTCTTAAATGCAATTGGCAGGCCCCGCTTAAGTCGTTTGAAGTGCCCAAAGTATATCATGACCTATTTGGCGGAAAATGATAAAATAAAATTCTTTGATATTTACATTTTGCTGAAATTAATTATATTCTAAATAGTGTTTTAGTGCGATTAACGAGGTAGTACAGAAGAACCTTACTTAATCACTGAACTTTTTCCGTTTTTCACCATTTTCAAGGAGGTTTTTTCATGGCGACAAAGAAACCGGCAAAAAAAGCAGCAAGGAAACCCAACGCTGCCTTCATGAAGCCAATGCGACCGGATGGCGTTCTCGCTGAAGTTGTCGGAGACAAACCCATTCCAAGAACTGAAATAACAAAAAAACTGTGGGCCTACATCAAGAAGAACGGCCTACAGGACACAAAAAACAAGAGAAATATCAATGCCGATGATAAGCTTAAGGCTGTTTTCGGCGGGAAAAAGACCGTAAACATGTTTGAAATGACAAAACTCGTTGCAAAGCATGTTTCGTAACTATCGGTTCTAAAGTAAGTTTAGTATTGTAAAAAGACCCATCCGGCATTAAACGGGCGGGTCTTTTTTTATTAGAGATTTTGCGATTTTAAGAAGACTTATTTCTCACTTTTTAATTTTTTTACCCACCAGTCATAGAGATCGTCGAGGGTTTTTTCAAAGGGTATCTTCGGTGACCAGCCGATTTGTTTACACAGCTTGTTGCTGTCGCCAATTATTTCCGCAGTAGAATTTGGCGCCGCAATTTTATTTTCTTCTGTGGAAACTGTGATATTAGCGGAACTTTTCTTGATTAAATACTCAAGAATAAAAGATACTTTCACTTTATTTCCGCTACAAACATTATAGACCTCGCCTTTTTTACCTTTTTCCATAATGAGAACATATGCTTCAACAACATCACGAACATCTGAAAAGTCAATGGCTACATTAATGTTTCCCACATGTATTTGCGGCAGGGCGCCGTTGACCTCTATTTGCGCTATCTGACGGGCCCAATCAGAACAAACGAATTTTGGCGCCTGCCCCGGTCCCGTATGGTTAAAAGAACGGGTAAACCGAATATCCAAATTATGCTGGCGAACATAGTACTGCCCGATGATCTCCGCCGCATATTTTGAAACGCCGTAAAAGCTTGCGGGTTCTAAAGGACTGGTTTCCGACAGTGAATTATGGAGGTTGTTAGTCGTATATTCCGTTGAGGAACCTACTGACAAGAGTTTTACCTCACTGCGTAAGGTCCTCATTGCGTCGAATAAGGAAACGCTCCCTAAAATGTTTATTTTAAACGAATTGAATGGCGTTGAATGAAAATCCGAAGGCGAAGCCACCCCCGCCAAGTGGTAAATTTCCTGTGGCCGTACCTGGTTCAAAATACGCGCAATTACATCATTATCGCAAATATCAACAGAAAAATAGGTTATGTCTTGCAGGGAGCTGGATTCTGTAATGTCAAGACCAACAACATTCCGGCCCTTCTCTATTAGTAAATGTGCGAGGTGTTTCCCTACAAAACCATTTACACCTGTTATGAGCGAAGGATTATTAAACATCTTTTGAATACTTTTCTATTTAATCATCGCTTCCCAATCGGCCTTCACCATTATTTCAACAAGTTTTTCAAAATTAACTCCTGCTTTCCAGCAAAGTTGTTTTCGTGCTTTTTCTGGATTACCGATGAGCAGATCGACTTCTGTCGGCCTGAAATGTTTTGGATCAATCCGAACAACTATTTTCCCGGTTTTTTCATCTGTTCCTATTTCATTCTCATGTTTTCCCGACCAGTGGATTTTCATATCTAACAAACCGAAAGCTTTCTCCGCGAATTCCTTAATGGTATGCGTTTCCCCTGTCGCAATAACGTAATCGTCAGGCTTTTCCTGCTGCAGCATGAGCCACATGGCTTGAACGTAGTCTGGTGCGTACCCCCAGTCCCGCTTGGCATTGAGGTTTCCTAAATAAACGCAATCCTTTTTCCCGGCCTTGATTGCGGCCGCGGCCATGGTGATTTTCCGTGTCACGAAATTTTCTCCGCGCCGCGGTGATTCATGGTTGAACAAAATACCGTTGCTTGCATGGAGCCCAAAGGCCTCCCGGTAGTTTACAACAATCCAATAGGCATATAATTTTGCAACAGCATAGGGTGATCGTGGATAAAACGCCGTAGTTTCTTTTTGAGGGGTTTCCTGTACTTTTCCAAATAATTCGGAGGTCGATGCCTGATAAAACCGGCTCTTTACTCCTGTTTCCTTTATGGCATCAAGGATCCGCAAAGTTCCTGTCGCATCGGCGTCGGCCGTATATTCAGGGACTTCAAAAGATACGGCAACATGTGATTGCGCAGCGAGATTATATATTTCCTGCGGTTGTATTTTTTCAAGCAGCCGGTTCAGGTTGCTGCTGTCCGACATGTCCCCATAATGCAGGAAAAAATGGACGTTTTTATTATGGGAATCTTTAAATAAATGGTCTATTCTTTTCCTGTTAAAGTAGCTTGCACGACGTATCATCCCATGCACTTCATACCCTTTTTCAAGGAGTAATTCCGCCAGATACGACCCGTCCTGCCCGGTGACACCGGTAATAAAAGCGATTTTATTCATAGAAAGTTTCCTTTGCGCTGCTTATACTCGTGATGAAATATTCATCCTGTCGGCCATAAAATCTTTTTTATCAAAAATTGATTTTTTTATTTTTCATAAACTCTTGATAATTTTTTTGTTTCTGCTTAAATAGTTTAATAAATTTTTTTCTTGCACCACGCAGGCGTTTGAGTCCATGAAATCCATGATATCGTGCAGAAAAATATGCCGACCAGACTTTTTTTTTGAAAAATAAAACCCTTATTATCCTTAATTCCATGAAAAAAATTCCTAAAATGTTTCGGACAATATATTTCATTGGAAAAAACTTGTAAATAAACCAAACTCTATTCCGTTCATGATAAAAAGCAAACGTGTTTTTGATCCTGTTAAAACTGTAGCTGCCTTTATGATAAACAATTGCCTCCGGCGCGTAAACACACTTCCATCCATTTAAAAAGGCACGCATGCATAAATCACTTTCTTCATGGTAAGAATAATATGATTCATCAAATCCGGACAAAGAATCAAGCAATTCCTTTCTATAAATTGCCGCCGCGCCTCCGGCGGCAATGACAAAGCCCGGTTGAGAATATAGTTTCTTTTGTGAGAACTTTTTTCCATTGCCCATCGGATAAAAAAGCAGCGAATGCACCGGGTATGCATATAAACAATCAATTGTATCGTGAAAATCATATTTCATCTGTCTGCACGCAATTATTCCTATTAATGGATCTTTCTTTAAAAACTCCAACGGCTGTTTCAGCCAGTGTGGTTCAACAATAACATCATTGTTTATTGTTGCGATAAAATCTCCCTTCGCTTGTCTAAATCCGGCATTGTTTCCTGCTGCATATCCAATATTTTCCTTCAGCGTTATCAATGTAACCTTGGGATGCTTTGTTATCCTTTGAAGGGAATCATCCGTGGAACCATTGTCTACAACGATTATTTCAATGTTTTTATATTCAGTTTTTATGACCGATTCTAAGCATTCATCAATGCATTCTTTCCCGTTCCAATTAAGAATTATTAAAGATATTAAAGGATTTTCCATAGTAATGGCGATCGAATAAAATGAAGATTATTGTTTTTTAATTTAAGGAAGATATTGTGCTTACAAAAAATCACACAATTATTTCTCACGTCTAAAAGTGAGTTAAAGAGAAAAGATTCAAGAGAAAGGAAGTATTTTTCCTGGGTTTAATTACACTTTAACGTTTTTTCCGTTTTCCATGGAACAATTTCCATGAAATGTCGCCCCTTCGTTGATTATCAGATCTCGCGTCCTTAAATCTCCGACTAGTGATGCTTGAGATTCCAATTCAACTCTGTCCTCAACACTTAAATTGCCAACGACTTTCCCAGCGATAATGGCGCTTTTTGCAATAATGTCCGCGTCTACAACGCCAGTATCACCAACGGTCAATGTTTCGGACGTCTCTATTTTTCCCTTTATGGTCCCATCAATACGGATGCTATGAGGCACCACAATTGTTCCTTCAAACACCGTCCCCTCTCCAATCATGGTTAATAATCCTTTATTGCTGCTTTTCGACATGAATTGGCTCCTTTGCTTTTCTTAATTAATTCTGGGCGCGTATAATATATTCCATTGGATCAACATTCTTGCCTTCTTTAAGCACCTCATAATGAAGATGCGGAGCGGACGAACGCCCCGTATTACCAACGAGTGCAATTGTTTGGCCGCGTTCAACGTGGTCCCCTTTTGCTACAAGCACTTGTAAACAATGCCCATATCGCGTTGAAAATCCGTACCCGTGTTTTATGGTCACCATAAGGCCGAAATAGGCATCCTTATAAACGTCTTCCACTATTCCGCGCGCGGTTGAACGTATTAATGTTCCGCTGGTTGCAGCAAAATCAATTCCGCTGTGCATTTGTTCCGTGTCATTGGCTGTGGCAATATACTTTCTCGTTATCCATCCTTCTGTCGGCTGAATATTAGGGACCGCGGCCAAAAAACCTTCCGAAACCTCCCCTTTTTGTTTTTGTTCCTGATTTGACTCCGCGCTTGATAATCTTAATTTGTCAACAGTTTCATCGAGCCCGTCTTTTTTAAAAACTGTTTCATCGTTTTGATTAATTATGTTCGCAGCATAGGCTGGCTTTCTTGTGTTTTCGCCTGTTGCAGTTGCAATTCGTTGAAGATACTCTGCCAACACCTCAATCTTGGCAATTTTACCCCTGACGAAATTCAGTTTCTTGTTTTCTTCTTTCAGGCTTTTGTTTTCTTGAGTAAGAGCGTAAACAAGTTGCAGTTTTGTTGCTATTTCTCCAGATTTAAAAAGCAGGCATAAGAATCCTAGTATAAAAATTGCTATAAATATCGTTAACGAATAAAGAATGTTTCTATTAACATGAATGGAAAACGTTTTTGCGTTTCCTTCAGGTATGAACATTATTGTATAATATTTCTTTCCCTTTTGCATAGTAAAAAATAACTTCATTCTTTTCGTGAATTAAATATGCTTTCATGCGCCATTATGTTTTACATATTAGAAGCAGTTCGATAAGCCTATTAAGATCGTTGGTATTGTAAAAATGAATTTCTATTTTCCCCTTTTCTCCCGAAGATTGCAGTATGTTAACCATCGTCCCAAATTGATAACGAAGCTTTTCGGTTTGTTGCATAAGGTCCGGGTCAATATGCTTTTGGTTCTCCCGCTTATGAGCTGTTTTGGGGGGCTCTGTTTTTGTTTCCTTTTTTAATTGAGTTGCTTTTTCAATATCCCGGACGGTAAGATTTTCGGCGGCAATTTTTTCCGCTAACGCTATTTGCTGTTGCGGATCATCTATTCCAAGCAAGGCGCGGGCATGTCCCATGGTTAATTCTTTGCTTTTCACCATTTCCTGTATCTTTTCGGGAAGCTTAAGAAGTCGAAGGAAATTAGTTATTGTACTTCGGCTCTTACCAATTTTTATTGATATCTCTTCATGAGAAAGTCCGCAATCGATCATGAGTCGATGGTACGCCACGGCTTGTTCTATGTCATTGAGGTCCTCGCGTTGAATATTTTCAACGAGCGCCATTTCTACCATTTCGGTATCCGTAATTTTGGGTTTAATGACACAGGGAACCTTATCGTGTCCCAATTGTTTCATCGCCCGGAACCGTCGTTCACCCGAAATTATTTCATATCCTTTTTCTTTTTTTCTCAAAAGAATCGGCTGAAGAAGCCCCTGTTTTTCTATGCTCTGAGCAAGATTTTTTATCTCATCCTGATTAAACGTTTGCCGAGGCTGAAAGGGGTTTGAGGCTATTGCGTTTATATCAACAAGGACAACTTCATTACCGCTTCCGTGTTCTTCCGTATCAATAGGTATGAGGTTTGTCAAGCCTCGGCCGAGCGCTCTGCGTGCGTGGGGACTAGCCATTATGCATTATTTCCTTTGCCAAATTGAGATAATTTTCTGCTCCCGAAGACATAATATCATAGAGAATAATCGGTTTACCAAACGAAGGTGCTTCCGATAGCTTAACATTGCGCGAAATCACCGTTTTAAACACCTTTTCTGAAAAGCATGACCGTACGTCATCAACAACCTGTTTCGAAAGATTGAGTCTGCCGTCAAACATCGTTAGCAATGCTCCTTCTATGACAAGTTTTGAGTTAAGGTTTTTTTGAACAAGGCGTATTGTGTTGAGCAGTTCAGCAAGACCCTCCAGTGCATAATATTCGCATTGAATGGGAATAAGAACAGAATCGGAAGCGGTAAGAACATTTATGGTAAGCAAACCGAGAGATGGGGGAGAATCAATGATAATATATTCATACTCATGTCTGATTGGTTCAATGGCCTCCTTCAATCGTTTCTCTCGGGCCATAACGTTAACTATCTCTATTTCTCCAGCTGCAAGATCAGTGCTTGACGGGGCTATATAGAGATATTTTATTTGTGAACTTGGAAAGATAATTTCGTTAAATCCAATCTGTTTTTCTCCTTTTCTCCGGTTTGTAATAATTTCATATACGGAAATTTCAATTGAATTTTTATCGACCCCTATTCCCGTTGTGGCATTACATTGCGGATCCATGTCGATGAGTAATGTCTTATGCTCGGCAACGGCCAAGGAAGCCGCCAAATTAATTGCTGTTGTTGTTTTACCAACACCACCTTTTTGATTGCAAACAGCAATTATTTTTGCCAAACTATACTCCAAATTTATTATTATAAATTTTCAGGTTTTTATCATACTAAAAAATGCCAACATGTTCTATTATCTTTAACCAATTTTTTTTAATATGTTATACGCTTTTTCAGAGTTTCTCTTTTAACCAGGGCACATGTTTTGTTAACAATTTATAAACATACTCGTTTTAGGTAATTAATTGCATTTTCTATTATAATTCAATATGTTATAAATGAATATAAAATAAGGAGAGAGATTAATCCATTAATTCCAGAGAAACAAGGTTTAATCCAAAAATTTGATTTCCAAGGTCATATTCTGCAATTTCACTAATTTTTACTCCTTTTTTTTCCTTATTAGAGGTTATTTCTTCGAGTTCCGCAGAAAAATGTTTTGTTTTAAACGTATACATATGTCCATCCGCCGACAGATATGCTCGTGCAAGTTGGGAAAACAATTGCATCGACCCTAATCCTCTGCTGACGACATAATCAAATTTCTTCGCAGGGACCGGCATTTTTTCAACCTTCCCATTGTAAATTTCAACATTGTCAAAATGAAGTTCTTTTTTTAACTCGTTCAGATACAGGCATTTTTTTCTATTGGAGTCGGCAAGAACAATTGACAGGTCGGGCCTGAAAATGCGTATAGGTATTGATGGAAACCCACCTCCTGCTCCAATATCTAAAATAAGTGCATTTTTCTTAAAACCAAAAAGTAATAATGGCTGCAGCGAATCGCAAAAGTGACGTAAAAAAAGCTGCTCCTCATCATTTTTTGAAACCAGACCCGCCACCGGATTCCATTTTAATAACAGACAAACAAACGTGAGAATTTGCTCCCGCTGCTCCAAGGTGGGCGTCAACCCTAATCGTTCGAGCTCCTTAAGTTCATAAGTTTTTTTTGCACGAACAATAAATGGCTTAAGACTTTTGTTCATAAATCCACCGTTCCACGTGAAACATTTTTTAGTTTTGATAAATATGCCATAAGAACTGAAATATCTGCAGGCGTAACGCCAGGAATTTGCGACGCCTGCCTTAAAGATTTTGGTTTTATAGTATTAAATTTTAACCTAGTATCATTTAACAAACCCGATATTTTTTTATAATTAACAGTTTCTGGAATTATTGAATCTTGAATTTTCCGAAACCTTTCATTTTCTATTTTTTCTTTTTCCACGAACCCACTATACTTAATATCTGCTTCAACACCCTTTTTTACTTCCCTTTTGCAACTTTTATCCTCAAAAAAATCTTTAATATTGTCAATTGTTACTTCCGGTCGTCTAAGAAGTTCATATAATTGAATTTTTTGCTTAATAGGGTTATGAGTGTTTTGTCGGTTCCAATTTTCAGGACAAACATTGATTGTCTTTAGTTTCTCCTTAATTGTTTTCTTTTCATCCCAGATTTTCTTTCTTTTTTGATAAGTATCTGTATCGACAATGCCAAATTTGTAAGCAATAGGCATAAGCCGTTCATCGGAATTGTCCTGTCGAAGCTCAAGCCTGTATTCTGCCCGTGAAGTAAACATTCTATAAGGTTCCTCAGTTCCTTTTGTCACCAGGTCATCAATTAAAATTCCGGTATATGAGGTTTCTCTTCCTAAAACCAAAAACTCCTCTTCACGAATACTTGCCGCAGCGTTTATGCCGGCGATTATTCCTTGACATCCTGCTTCTTCATATCCCGAAGTGCCATTAATCTGCCCTGCGAAAAAGAGGTTCTTAATTATTTTTGACTCGAGCGTCGGTTTTAGTTGTATTGGTGGAAAATAATCATACTCGATTCCGTATCCCGGTCTTAGAATGCTTGCATTTATCAGCCCAGGAATACTCTTAACCATTTTTATTTGTGCATCAAACGGCAGAGATGTTGATAATCCGTTCAAATACATCTCTTGAGTATCAAGACCTTCCGGCTCTAAAAATAATGTATGGCCATCCCTTTCTCCAAACCTCATCACTTTATCTTCAATTGATGGACAGTACCTTGGACCGATACTTTTTATTTTTCCTGTATAAAGCGGCGATCGGTCCAGATTATCACGAATGATTTTGTGTGTTTCCGTGCTTGTTTTTGTAATCCAGCATGTTGTTTTATTTTCAGGTGTGTTTTCTGATGAATATGAAAAAGGCCATGGAACATCATCTCCTTTTTGAATCGTCATTTTATTGAAGTCAACCGTTCTTCCGTCAATTCGGGGCGATGTTCCCGTTTTTAGTCGTCCGGCTTTTATTCCAAGTTCACATAACGATTTTGTTAATTTAAAAGATGCGGGCTCACCAAGTCTGCCACAGGAAAAAGAGTTTAATCCAATATGAGCAATACCATTTAAAAACGTCCCCATTGATAATATTACTGCATCGCATCCTATCTTTTCCCCGTTATTTAAGACTACGGAATTAACTTTATTTTCCTTTACCTTTATTGCTTCTACCATTCCTTGAAAAAGATTAAGTGTTCTCGCCTGTTCAAGGTATTTTTTTGCTGTTTTTCTATAAAGCTGTTTATCTGCCTGAGCTCTATTTCCCCATACAGCCATGCCTTTTGTTTTGTTTAGCATTTTAAAATGGATTCCTGCTTGATCAATAATTTTACCCATTAATCCGCCTAGAGCGTCAATTTCCCTAACAATATTTCCCTTTGCTATTCCGCCAATCGATGGATTACACGACATTTGTCCTATAAGGTCCAGGTGGGACGTAATTAAGAGAACCGAGAGGCCTTTTTTTGCGGAAATATGCGCGGCTTCAACTCCGGCATGGCCTCCACCTACGACTATAACATCAAATTTCATAATTTTTCATTTGGAAAAAATTAATAAAAATTCTTTCTTCATAAAAGATCCCGGTCATGTTTCACGTGAAACAATTTTTTCATTTTCCTATGCAAAACTGATTAAAAATTTCATCGAGTATATCCTCGTTTGTTGTTTCCCCTACATACTCTGCAAGGTCTTTTAAAATTAATCGCAACTCATGTGAAATAATCTCTTCACCTAAAACGTCTGTTTTTTTAAAAACGTTTTTAATTTTATTCATTATCCTTATAATTATTTCTTCTTGCCTTTTTGTGCAGATTATTCCATTTTCTATTTCATTTTCATTTAATAATTTCTCAACATACTCTTTAATAAATAGGATAATTTTTTCTTTTTCATCATTATTTATAAGCGTAACAATAATATACGGAATTTTCATTTCTTCCAGCGTTTTACCCTTTTTTTCTCCGTCATTTAAATCCTTTTTGCTGATAATTCCTATGATTTTTTCTTTTTTTATTCTTTCCAGCATTTCTTTTTCTTTATCGACTATTTCTCTATTAGCCGGGGTTACCCAGATAATCCCGTTACCGCTATTAATTTCCTCCCAAGTTTTTTTTATTCCCATTTTCTCGACCTGGATTTTTGTTTCGCTTAAACCCGCAGTATCAATTACTCTTATTCTCTCTCCTCCAATTATCACCTCCTCAGATACTGCATCCCGAGTGGTTCCTTCTTCGTGGTGAACCAGCACTCTTTCAAATCCGATAATTTTATTAAACAATGTTGATTTTCCTGCGTTTGCAATTCCCACAATAGGAATTGATATGCCGCTTTCAATCGCTTTTATTTTTTCCCGGTTTTTTAATTCATTCTTAATATCTTGATAAATGTCTTTTAATTTGCTTAAATACTTTTTCCCTTTTCCAATGATATCATCCTCTTCAGGGAATTCTATGCTTGCTTCGCAATTGATAATAATGCTTTTTATTTCTTCTTTCCATTTAAATATTTTTCTATCCCCGCTACCTTGATAAACTTCCAAAGCCACACCGTGTTGCTTTCTTGATTTGCATTGAATAATCTGATCGATTGCCTCTGCTTTTATCAGGTCCATTTTTCCATTAAGGAACGCCCTTTTGCTAAATTCTCCCTTTTCAGCAAGGCTTATTCCTTCTTTTAGAAGACACGATACTATTTCATCAATAACTATTTCTCCTCCATGACAAATTATTTCAACCATGTCTTCTCCGGTAAAGGATTTTGGTGAAACGTATTTTATAGCAGTGACTTCATCTATTATTTTCTGACTTTCTTTATTATAAAATTTATAGAGATTGATTCCTTTTGGAACTGAACTTAAAAATTGCTTGGATGGGTTTAAACATTTGCTTAAAATTTCAAATGCTTTATTCCCGGAAATTCTAATAATTGCCAAAGCCGCATTTCCCTTTCCAGTGGATAATGCTGCAATGGTTTCATTCTCTTCCATTACAAATACTTTCTTACGTTGAAATACTCGAAGACTTTTAATGACGGGGCTTATTATTTTCTCTTTTTTCTTCCTGTGCCTTTTGGTGTTTGCGCTTGTACGGGCAATGCAGCTCGCCCTTTTAAGCTTTTATCAAGCATATATTGTTGCAGAATGCCTAACGCGTTTGAAAATGTCCAGTAGAGCACCAATCCTGATGAAAAATTATTAAAAAGCACCAGCATGAAAATTGGCATGAAATATATCATCATTTTCTGGTTCGGATCTTTAATAGTCATTTTATTCTGGAAAAATGTTAAAATTGCCATTATTATCGGCATGAGCGCCACATTACTTCCATACATTGGAATTCCATTAGGAAAAATTCCAGACAAAGAAAAAAGCGACTCTGGTTGAGAAAGGTCTTTTACCCAGGGAATAAGCAGTGTGTGCGCACCACGCAACTCAATTGCTTTCCTTAAAACGATAAATAAGGCAAAAAGGATGGGCATTTGTAAAAACATAGGCAAGCATCCCGGATTAAATGGATTTATTCCTTCCTGTTTGTAGAGGGCCATTACCTCTTCATTCATCTTTTTGGGGTTTGTTTTATATCTTTCCCTAATATGGTTTATTTTCGGTTGCAGATCTTTCATTCGACTCATGGATTTCATGCTGCTTTGGGATAACGGATAAGTTATAACTCGTGTTATTATCGTAAGCACAAGAATAGTAATGCCATAGTCATGTATTATTCCATTCAACCAAATAAGCAACCATAAAGTAATTTCACAAATATAAGGGAACCATATGTCCGCGCGTAAAAGCCATTCCCATCCTCCAAAGAGAACTTTAGAAAAATTTTCATGGAATGAATTTAAAAGCATGAATTTTGACGGACCAGCAAAAATCCAATAACATTCTTTATTCCCATCTCCGGTTCTTCTGATTTGAAAACTATAATTCAATATTGTATTCTGTTTTTTCCCTTCATCAACTACGGGGTTCATAGTATATGAATCAATAAGAAGATCTGCGTTTTTCATTGTATCAGCAACCAATGCAATCATGAAATACTTCGAGGTGAGTGCAGCCCATTTATAAAAACCCGTTTCTTCTTCTTTCCCCGTTTTTTTCATTTGTATATGGGTTACGTTTTTTCCATCAAATACATGGATTTTACGCGGTTCGCTTGCCCCGCTTGCGTTTCTATTTCCGTTGTTAAACCGGTCTTCACTTTCCGTAATACCCCCATTCCAGCCAATGACAATGCTTTTCCCATCAAGTGAACCGGAGAGAACATTAAACCCTATTTTATAACTATTTCCCTCAAAGAAAAATCTTTTTATGATAGTATTGTTTTCTTCATCTTTGTATGAAAAGTCTAAAGTCTTTGTTTCTTTTTTGGAAAGCCTTATAATTTTCTCTTTATCAATTGGAACAAATTTTTTTTGATCGTAATTTTGTCCGTTTATTGTCAAATTTGCCCCTCCCATTTCCCCTTGCTCCAAAAGATTTATATTTTGCTTCACCGAGTCTTTTGCGTCTTTATTATTTGCGTATACATAATCCTTCATTTTCAATGAAATTATCCGTGCGCCTATTTCTGAAATTCCGCATACTATTTTGTCGTTTTCCACCCAAATGGTGTCTCCGGCGATTGTAACATTTTTTTCTTTTGGTGTGTCTTGAACAATACCGGCTGAAGGCTTAACATTCTTTTCAATGTTTTTTATCAAAGAACTTTCCTTCTTTAAAACACTTTCAGATGGTAGCGGAGCGCTTAGGGTGTTGTTTTGCTTGCTATCGCCTGTTTGAGCCGGAACATGGTGCTGGCCCATTATTTTTTCTCGATAGAAAGAACTGTTAAAAAAAACAAGCGTTAAAAGGATAAGACTGAATGCAAGTACCGTGTTTTTATTCACTGAATTTGTGCCTTTCTTTTATTAGACGGGGTCATAGCCACCTTTTGAAAATGGGTTACATCGGATTATTCTATAGAGTATCTTACTAACCGCTTTATGCAGCGGGAATTTTCGCAGGGCTTCAAACGCATATTCGCTGCATGATGGATGGTATCGACACGCGCCACCTGGTACGGTCATAATTGCTTTTGTCAAGCCTATAATGATGCTCCCGAACAGTGATGCTATTCTTCTTTTCCCAAATCCATTAACCATGATAATAACGCACTCTTTGTCTGTTCTGCATGTGGCAAGAAGCTTCGCTCTGGCTGTATGAGGAAGTCAAAAAACGGAGGGCACCTTCGCTTATGAGTCCTGAATAATTCCTTGAAAATTCTTTTTGTACGGTTTCTTTCAACCGCATTTCCGTTATGCTTTGATACAATTACAGCAATTCGATCGTGCTGTAAAGAATTTTCCTTAAAAACAACCTTTATAAATGAATTTCTCCATATATTTCCTGTTGCAAATAATAAGGAAATTTCCTTTTTTCCCGATAATAAACATTTTTTTTTGAGCGTATTTCCCAATGACAAAATTCTACTCAAAACTGATTATTTTCCATCTGATGCCGTTAACTTCTTCCGCCCTTTCGCCCTTCTGGCTTTAATGACTTTTCTTCCACCTTTGGAAGCGGACCTTTTACGGAAACCATGAGTATTGATTCTTTTTCTTTTCGACGGCTGAAATGTTCTTTTCATTTTTTTACCTTTCTATGATTAAAAAATGATTTACTCCACTATAACCTGTCAACGCATTTAACATCTATCTACTATTTTTTTTTATAAATTGATTTTCCTGAAACCTTTATTGTAATTTTTTCTATATGCATAAATCGCTTTGGCAATACATCCTTTCCGATATTTCTTCCAAGGTTTCATCAACCGTATTGGATACTTGGTTTAGACCGCTGGTCGTTAAAGACCAGATCGATGCTCAAAGCCTTGTTGTATGCGCACCCTCTCGGGTTATTCGCGATTTCGTCGAGCAGCACTACAGAAAACTCATTTATTCCTTGACAAAAAAGCATGTGCCAAAAATTAATTCCATTACGTTTGTTGTTAGCGAAGACATTCTTTCCGGAACCATGGCTACACCTGAAAATAATAAACCCACAGATCCCCCGGCTCTTCCTTTACCCTTCACTAATCGTTTCATTTTTAATCGAAACTTTACCTTTGATTCTTTTGTTGTTGGACCGGGAAATGAGTTTGCAAAGAGCGCCGCCTTTGCGGTGGCAAAAGCGCCCGGAAAAACAAAATTCAACCCCCTCCTTATTTATTCCAGCGTCGGTCTAGGAAAAACGCACTTGCTTCACGCAATAGGAAATTATCTTTCTCTAAATACTCCTCAATGCAATGTTTTGTATACTTCATCGGAAGACTTTTACCTGAATTTTATCGATGCGATAAAAAACAATAATACCAAACAATTTTCAGATTCTTTTAAGACTGCCCAGCTTCTTCTCATGGATGACGTCCATTTTCTCTCTGGTAAAGAAAGCACCCAGGAAGAATTTTTTTATATTTTTAACGCTTTATATCAGCAAGAACGCCAGATCGTTCTGACTACCGATGTATCACCAGGGCTGCTTGTTGGGCTTCAGGACCGTTTAGTTTCCCGTTTTCAATGGGGCCTATGCGTGGATATTCAATCTCCCAATCTTGAAACCAGAATTGCGATCCTTAAAAAAAAGGCTGAAGAAGGCAATCTAAATATTGCAGAAAACATCTTAGCATTTATTGCAGAAAACGTTTCTTCAAATATACGGGAACTCGAAGGTATTATTATTCGACTTCTGGCTTTTGCATCAATCACAAAACAGGACATAACTATCGAATTGGTAAAAAATATTATTTTAGAGAAAAATAAAAAGAAAAGTTATAAAATTTCCATTGAAGAAATTATCAATGCCGTTGCCGAATATTATAAGGTGCCCGTTAATAATATCAGAGAAAAAAATAGAAGAAAGGAGGTTGCATTTTGCCGTCAGATAGCTATGTATATGGTAAAGATCTTTACAAATTATTCTTTAAAATCCATAGGACTTCATTTTGGCGGCCGAGATCATAGCACGGTAATTCACGCTATTCAAACAATAGAAAAGCTTAAATCATCCAATTCTTCCATTTTTTCGGATATCGAACGCATTTCTTCTATTTTAAAAAATATTTAATATGCACTAATTATATTTTATATTGTTGTTAAAATAAGAAAATGTAATCATTTTTTTGTTACTTTTTTATGGATAATCAGGATTTGTTAAATTACTACTGTTTTTTTTATAAAACAACATTGCTTTTCAACATTTTTATATGCTATAAATCCCTTTATTTATAATATGTTATAAAACAATTATTACTTATTAACAGACCTTATAATAATAATAATTTATTTTTTTATGCTTATATTAAATTTATGTGTGTTAATAATTTTAAAATTACCATCGTACTATTAATTTTTAAAAAGAAGGGTTTTCATTTATGGAATGCAAAATAATGAAATCAGATTTATATGAAATAATTCAAAAAGCTTATCCTGTTGTTCCGTTGAAAAGTTCATTACAGATTTTATCTAATTTAAAGATTTCTTTTTCAGAGGGTAAAATAGAAATTTCTGCAACTGATTTGGACCATTCAATAGTGGTGTCTAGCCTGGCGATTTCGAATGGATCCAAGGAAATAACGGTTAATGCTAAAAAACTATTTGAAATAGTCAGGGAGCTTCCGGAAGGGGATGTTTTCCTTGCTGTTGATGAAAATATTCTTATTATTGAAAGCAAGAAAGGCTTCGCGTGTAAAATAGCGGGCGCAAATAGTAATGACTTTCCCGAATTTCCTGTTGTAAAAAGTGATATATCCTTTAAAATAGATGTTTTATCTTTAAAGGAAATGATTATAAAAAGCAGTTTTGCCGTTTCGAAGGATGAATCAAGGACATGCTTATGCGGTATTTTGTGGAATATAGAAAATCAGAGCACCGGAATGGTGGCAACTGATGGACATCGTTTAGGTAGTTCTTTTATTTCTGGAATTTACAATGTTCAGGAAAAAACGTCGATGATTGTAGCTCCTAAAACGCTTCTCCACATTATCAGAATTTTGGAATCCTCGGATGCAACGAGTTCAATAATTGTTGAAAAAGATGAAAAATATGTTTTATTCAGCAATGAAAAAATAAAAATATGCTCAAAACTTATTGACGGCCCATATCCTGATTACGATAAGGCGATTCCGAAAAATAATCCGAAGAAAGCAATCGTTGAAAAAGGACAGCTTTTAGAAGCCGTCAAGCGCGTGTCCGTATTATCGAACCAAAAAACCCACCTTGTTAAATGTATTTTAAAGAAAGAAGAAGTTGAAATATCGGTTTTTAACAAAGACATAGGAGGAGAAGCGCATGAAACCCTGCCTGCAGCATATTCAGGAGAACAGCATATAATAGGGTTTAACGCGCTTTACCTTGTTGAAATATTGAACATCATTAAACAGCCAAAGATAAGAATGGAAATGAATACGCAGATAAGTGCATGTTTGATTTTTCCCCATTATGAAAAAGAAGAAGATAAGAAATCAGACGATACATTTCTTATTATGCCTCTAAGGATAATGGAAGAAATATAAAATTTCTTTGTTTTTAAACATGCATAATTGTATACTTACTGCTTTTTTGCCATAAATAATTTCACCTTTAAAAATATAACTTTTTCAAAAAGAGGAGTGTTGTATGAGCAAAATTGTGTTGTTTGCGTTGGCTGCGGGAGGACTTGGCGTTTTATATGCTCTTGTAACGGCGCTATGGATCACTAAACAAAGCAGCGGGACCGACAAAATGCGTGAAATTTCCGATGCGGTAAAAGAAGGAGCGTCCGCATTTTTAAACCGTGAATATAAAACAGTGGCGATGGTAGCTGTCGTCATGTTTGTACTGCTCTATTTTCTTGGAATATGGACGGCCATCGGATTCATTATCGGGACCGTTGGATCCGCACTTGCCGGGTATATTGGTATGATGGTAACAGTGCGATCGAACGTGCGAACCGCGGAAGCAGCCAAAGGCGGCTTGCAAAAGGCGCTTACTTTAGCATTTAAAGGCGGGTCCGTGACGGGACTCATGGTTGTTGGTTTAGGGCTTCTTGGCGTTGCCGGTTTTTATACATTGACTAAAGCGTTTGCGCCCGAGTCAACTTTTCACGCGCTTGTTGGATTAGGGTTCGGTTGCTCGCTGATGAGCGTTTTTGCGCGTATCGCGGGCGGCATTTACACGAAGGCTGCGGATGTTGGCGCCGATCTTGTTGGAAAAGTTGAAGCGGGTATTCCCGAAGACGACCCCCGAAACCCCGCGGTCATCGCTGACAATGTCGGCGATAACGTCGGCGACTGCGCCGGTATGGCGGCGGACCTTTATGAAACGTATACTGTGACCATTGTCGCGGCAATGCTTTTGGCGAAAACGGTTTTTAACACTCCGGGCCACTGGAGCCGTTGGGTTGAATTTCCTCTTCTTATCGGAGGGATTTCCATCGTTGCTTCCATTATCGGGACTTTCTTTGTAAAAATGGGGAAGAAACAATACATCATGGGCGCCCTTTATAAAGGGCTGGCCGTTTCGGGTATTCTTGCTGCTATAGTGTTTTATTTCGCGTCGAAGATTTTCCTCGGCAAACTTCCCGAGAGCGAAGCAATTTTTTCAGCAAAAAGTGTATTTTGCATGGCGATCATCGGGCTTGCGCTTACCGGCCTCATCGTTATGATTACCGAATATTTCACCTCGACGAGTTTTAACCCTGTCAAACATATCGCGTCGGCCTCCCAGACCGGTCATGCGACCAATATCATTGCCGGCCTCGCGGTGAGCATGAAGTCGACTGCATTGCCGGTCCTGACCATCTGCGTGGCAATCGGCGGTGCTTACTTTATCGGGAAGCATAGCGCAATCGTACATCATTTTGCCTATCCTGGTATTGCCGGTTTGTTTGCCATCGCGCTTTCGGCCGTGGCCATGCTTTCCATGACAGGAATCGTGGTCGCGATCGACAGCTATGGCCCGATCACCGACAACGCGGGCGGCATCGCCGAAATGGCGGGGCTCGACGAAAAAGTCCGCGCGATCACCGACCCGCTTGACGCGGTCGGCAACACCACGAAAGCCGTCACCAAGGGATATGCAATCGGCTCGGCCGCGCTCGCGGCGCTCGTACTTTTTGCCGAATTTTCCCGTTCGTTCGGCGGTGCAGTGTCCTTCGACCTCTCCAATCCGAAAGTGCTTATCGGGCTGTTTATCGGGGGTCTTCTGCCGTATTATTTCGGCTCTTTGCTTATGGAGGCGGTTGGAAAAGCCGCGGGGACCATTGTTGAGGAAGTCCGCAGGCAGTTTAAAGCAATTCCCGGGATTATGGCCGGCACGGCAAAACCTGAATATGGCAAGTGCGTTGACATTGTAACAAAAGGCGCGATCAAACAGATGATGCTTCCCGCGCTTATTCCCGTAGCAACGCCTATTCTTGTTGGATTGATTCTTGGAAAAGAGGCCCTCGGCGGCGTGCTTATCGGCGCGATCGTCACCGGTCTTTTCCAGGCGATTGCAATGACCAGCGGCGGCGGCGCATGGGACAATGCCAAGAAATACATTGAAAACGGCGCGTTCGGCGGCAAAGGTTCTGACGCGCACAAAGCGGCGGTAACCGGCGACACCGTCGGTGACCCTTATAAAGACACGGCAGGTCCGGCCATCAACCCGATGATCAAGGTCGTGAACATCGTAGCGCTGCTGATTGTGCCGCTCATTAAATAAGCGCAAATAAGATAGTTGTTCAATAAAAATGGCAGAAGAGTTTCTTCTGCCATTTTTATTGAACAGTTCGGAGAATTCAGTCCTGATGTATTTTGATGTTGTATGCACGAACTTTCAATCGCCGAAGGCATTTTAAGCGCAATAGAACAACGCCTGGGTGGGAAAAAAATTCTTACCCGGATCAATCTTTCAATAGGCCCTCTGGCTGGCGTTTCCGCGGAGTCGCTTGAATTCTGGTTTAACGAAATTGCCAAAGAAAACGGTTTCGGCGCGCCGGTGCTTGAAATAAGAAAAACAAAAGCCTTGGCCGTTTGCGCTCAGTGCAGAAACAACTATGAAGTAAGAAGTTTCTATTCAGGTTGTCCTGAGTGCGGGACTTTTGAACGGACAGTTAAATCGGGATATGAATGCATGATTGATTCTGTAGAAATGGAAACTGAATAATGTGTGAAGAATGCGGATGCGGCGAATTGTATAATGAGCCCGAAAAGCCCGTTGAAACCCACGAACATCATCACCACGACAATGGCCATGATCATCATCATGCGCATCACGACCATTCTCATCATCACGAGCATTTCCATTCCGAAACCACTGCAAAAACAATCGATATAGGCCTTTCCGCTCTGATAAAAAACGACGATTATGCGATGCGCAACAGTCAATTTTTCAAAGAACGAAATATTCTGGCGATCAATTTAATCAGCTCGCCGGGAAGCGGCAAAACGACGCTTCTTGAACAAATGGCCAGGCTGCTCGGCAGATCCATGGCCGTTATCGTCGGGGACATTCAAACAAGGCGCGACGCCCAGCGAATAGAAGCCCGCGGTTGTCAGGCATATCAAATAGAAACAAACGGGGCCTGCCATCTGGATGCCCACAGCGTGGGCCATGCCTTGGAGAAGCTGGATTTTACGGATGTGAAAATTTGCATTATAGAAAACGTGGGAAATCTTGTGTGCCCTGCCGCGTACGATCTCGGGGAGGCATTCAAGGTTGCAATTCTTTCCGCGCCCGAGGGGGACGACAAGGTCCTGAAATATCCATCGATTTTTTCACGGGCGTCCATAGTGCTTATTAACAAAATGGACATTGCCGGATACCTTGATTTTGACGTGGAAAAGGTAAAAAAAGAATGTAAGAGCCTGAACGATCAATGTGATGTTTTTTTAATTGCCGCGAAAACAGGGCTGGGCATCGAGGATTTTTGTCAATTCCTGAAAATTAAAAGGGCGCAACAAAAAGGATGATCACACTAGGCATAGATTCCATGAAATTGCTTCAATTTGCTCGCACTTGTGCGGAATATTATTTTAATCAACTTCTCTTTTGCACAATAATCATCGGATCTATTAAATAAAGAGGCTTTTTGATGAACCAGATTTCCTTTCTTCTCCTGTTCCCTCTTGCTCCCGCACTGCTATTAGCCTTTATATCTAACCAAAATGTCCGTAATTTAATCGTGTGGATCAGTTCGCTGACGCTCATTTTTGTTTCGCTTTCCCTGGCAACAGCGCATTTAGGGACTTCTCCTGAGTTTTTTTCGGTCGATTCTCCTGTTCTCGAAAAACTGTTTTTTGCCGGAGAAATACTTCTTTCCCTGTATTTGCTTTGGCGTTGCCGGGGGATCAATAAAAAAGAGTCGTACATTCCCGTGCTTATAATTTTACAGGCGGGAATCGGGATATTCCTTGAACTGAGCGGTAAATTGCCTAAGGTCGAAAATGCTTTTTACGTTGACAATCTTTCGGTCATTATGGCGCTTATTATTGGGATCATCGGAACGATCATCTGTATTTACTCCCTCGGATACATGAAAGAATATCACGAACATCATAAGGAAATAAAAGACAACATTCGCGGGTTTTTCTTTATATTTTTCCTGTTTCTTTCGGCGATGTTCGGCGTGGTTTTGTGCAACAATCTCGTGTGGCTGTTTTTCTTCTGGGAAGTCACGACACTCTGCTCGTTCTGGATGATCGGCTATTCGAAAACCGAAGAGGCGAAAAGAAATTCTTATCTGGCGCTCGGCATGAACCTCATTGGGGGGCTTGGCTTTTCAATCGCGCTTGTCTATCTGACTTTTTTTGCTAAGACTCCGACCATTGAACTCGACAGGCTTATTCATATGGGTTCGGCATTGGCGCTCATTCCCGCCTGCCTTATTTGTTTTGCCGGGTTGGCGAAATCGGCGCAGCTGCCGTTTTCTTCATGGCTTCTCGGCGCAATGGTCGCCCCGACGCCGGTTTCGGCGTTATTACATTCAAGCACCATGGTAAAGGCCGGTGTGTTCATTATAATAAAGATGGCGCCTATTCTCCAACATACGACCGCTGGCCTGCTTTTGGCCGGAGTCGGGGGCGTGACCTTCTTAATGGCTTCACTGCTAGCTGTTTCTCAGAGCAACGCAAAACGCGTCCTAGCTTATTCCACGGTTGCCAATTTAGGCCTTATCGTTACCTGTGCCGGAGTGGGAACGTATGAGGCGATCTGGGCCGCGCTTCTGCTAGTCGTTTTTCATGCGCTCGCGAAAGGACTCCTATTTCTTACCGTTGGGACCGTGGAACATAAAATCGGGAGCCGGGACATCGAAGACATGGAAGGCCTTATCGCAGTTAAACCCTTCCTCGGCGTTGTCATGCTTATCGGTATAGCGGGCATGTTCCTCGCGCCATTCGGAATGCTTATAAGTAAATGGGCCTGCCTGAAGGCGCTGATCGACGCGAGTCCGATCCTGGCCGTGCTTCTCGCCTACGGGAGCGCCCCCACGCTTTTCTTCTGGTCGAAATGGATGGGAAAGATCCTGAGCGTGCCGTCGAATGCGGTTCCACTGGAATCCCCGGTTGATACGAATGAAGCCACGGCCTTGACGTTTCTGGCAATCCCCACGGTTCTTACCTGTTTGCTTTTTCCCCTGATCGCCTCCGTTGCCATTGAGCCGTATATTTCGAACCTTTACGGACAGACAATGTCGCTTTCACGGGGGAACATACTCATCATGACGATAATGCTCGGGCTTATTATTTTAGTGCCGCTGGGTTTTGTTTTTTACCCGCGAAAACAGAAACACGTTTCCAGCTATCTGGCGGGGGCGAATGTTTCTTCGGGAAGCGCCTCATTTTTAGGGGCCATGGGGGTTGTCAAAGACGTTGCAACGCGCAACTATTATCTGAGCGCTGCTTTTGGAGAGGCAAAACTGTCATTGGCAAGTGTAATACTTGGAGGCGCGCTTATACTCGGCATGTTCGTGGTGGTGATCATATGACAAAAATCGCTATGGTTCTTGCGTATGTTATTGGCGGCGGCGTGCTCGGCGGCCTGCTTTCAGGGTTCGATCGTATCCTTACAGCCAGGATGCAAAGCCGGAAAGGCCCGCCGATTATGCAGCCATTCTTCGACGTGCTCAAGCTCATGGACAAACGAACGGTCGTTGTCAATAATTACCAGACATTCTATGTAGCGTGTTTTCTTATTTTTATTATATTGACCGGTGCGCTTTTTTTCGTGGGCGGCGATCTGCTGCTCACCATTTTTGCCCTGACTGTTGCGGGAATCTTTCTGGTCCTCGGCGCTTATTCGTCGCATTCCCCCTATAGCACGATCGGCGCGGAGCGGGAGCTGCTCCAGATGATGGCCTATGAGCCGGCGCTTTTAATCGCTGCGCTGGGCATGTACTGGGTGACCAAGAGTTTTCATGTGAGCGCCATTGCTTCGTATTCGCATCCGCTGATTGCCGTGCTGCCGGGGATTTTTGTCAGCGTTCTTTTCATTCTTACCATTAAATTGCGCAAATCGCCATTTGACCTTTCCACGTCCCATCATGCACACCAGGAACTTGTCAAGGGTCTAACCACGGAATTTTCCGGTTCATCGCTTGCGATGATCGAAGTCGCCCACTGGTATGAAAACATCATGCTTCTGGGTTTTGTATATTTGTTTTTTGCGTACAGCCCGATCATCGGGATCGCGGCCACGATAGCAGTGTATATTCTGGAAGTCCTTATCGATAATATGTATGCGCGGCTCACCTGGCAATTCACCGTTGCGTCGTCATGGATCGTTACCGCCGGGCTGGCGGTTACCAATTTAATTGCAATAACAATGTTATTGAAATAGCTTGAGGCAAACGATGTCATATTTAAAAAAATCACCGTGGATTTTTCACTACGACGCATCCAGTTGCAACGGATGCGATATTGAAGTGCTGGCCTGCCTGACACCGCTGTACGACATCGAACGCTTCGGCATCATCAACACCGGAAACGCAAAGCATGCCGACATCTTTCTGGTCACCGGTTCAGTCAATGAACAGAACCGCAGCGTCATTAAAAACCTATACGATCAGATGGCCGACCCGAAAGTCGTCGTGGCCATAGGAATTTGCGCCACAAGCGGGGGCATTTTCCGCACGTGTTATAACGTCCAGGGCGGCATCGACAAGCTTATTCCCGTCGATGTTTATGTTCCCGGTTGCGCGGCACGGCCCGAATCGATCATCGACGGGGTCGTCAAGGCGCTTGGAATCCTTGAACAAAAGGCCGTGGCGCTCAAAAACGAACAGTTAGTGGAAAGTGTTTAATTTTTACAATGGCAGAAACACTGATAAAAATTGATAAGTCGGATCTTTTGGCAAAAGTAAAACAACTGCAGGCTCAGGGGAACCGGCTCGTCCAGATCGCGTGCACGCTCGCCGAAGAATTTGAGATCACCTACAGTTTCGATAAAGAACTGGCCCTGACCAACATTCGAGTGACGGTTTCCAAGGCAGATCCGGTCATTCCCAGTATAACCGAAGTCTATTTGTGCGCCTTTGGCTATGAAAACGAACTGCAGGATCTTTTCGGGCTGACGGTCCCCGGAATGAAATTGAACTTCAATGGAAATTTCTACATGACCGCGATTAAAACGCCGTTTAACACGAGCATTAAAAAACAAGAAGCGCAGTAAATCATTATGGCACAACGAACCGTAATACCTTTCGGTCCACAGCATCCCGTTCTTCCCGAACCCATACACCTTGACCTTGTCATGGAAGACGAAACCGTGGTAGAGGCCGTCCCGTCGATAGGATTTATCCATCGGGGATTGGAAAGACTGGCGGAGACAAAAGATTTTCAGGAAATGACGTATGTCGCGGAACGCATTTGCGGCATCTGCAGTTTTATTCACGGTCAGGGGTATTGCCAGGCGGTTGAAGAGCTGATGAATATTGCCGTGCCGCAAAGGGCGAAGTTTTTACGGGTCATCTGGGGCGAAATGTCGCGTATTCACAGCCATCTGTTGTGGCTCGGCCTTGCTGCGGACGCTTTTGGCTTCGAAAGCCTGTTCATGCATTCATGGCGCGTCCGCGAAGCGCTTCTTGATATTGTTGAAGAGACAACGGGCGGGCGGGTGATTTTCGGGTCATGCAAGGTCGGCGGTGTCCGGAGGAATATCGACAATGAAAAGCTCAAGAGCATAACCCTTGAGCTTAAAAAAATAGAAAAAATGAGCCATGAAATCACTAATGTCTTTGAAAAAGATGGATCAGTAAAACGCAGGCTTTCGGGAAAGGGCGTTCTTTCAAAAGACGATGCCTATGCATTAGGAGCCGTTGGCCCGACCTTGCGAGGCAGCGGCAACATATCCGACACCAGGAAACGAGGCTACGCCGTTTATGGCGAGCTTTCTTTTGAACCGATCGTCGAAACCGCCGGTGATTGCTTCGCGCGCTGCATGGTCAGGGTTCGGGAGATCTATCAGTCTTTCGATCTGATTTATCAGGCAATCAATAAAATTCCTGAAACGGAAACAGACGTCAAAGTTGTGGGCAATCCGCCTGCCGGAAGCGAGACCTTCATGCGGTTGGAACAGCCCCGCGGAGAAGTAGTTTATTATCTTAAAGGAAACGGCACCAAGTTCCTTCAAAGGTTTCGTGTCCGTACACCGACGTTCGCCAATATCGCGCCGCTGGTCGTGGCCCTTAAAGGCTGCCAACTGGCTGACGTGCCCAACATCGTCCTTACTATCGATCCTTGTATCAGTTGCACAGAGAGGTAATAAATGGGTTCATTGGGGATTTTTAAAATGGTCACCGGATGGGCGCTGCAAAAGCCCGCCACGCGCTTATATCCATTTGTCAAACGCGAACCCTATGCAAACACCCGCGGAAGCATCGAAATAGACATTCAAAAATGCACGTTCTGCACCTTGTGCCAGAAGAAATGCCCCACCGAAGCGATTCTCGTGAAAAGGCAGGAAAAAATATGGGAAATTGACCGCCTGCGCTGCATTTCCTGCGGAGCGTGCGTGGACGCATGCCCGAAAAAATGCCTGAGCATGCTCACCTCATATTCGCCTTCGGTTACCTCAAGAACCGTTGATTCTTTTAAACAGGAACAACCGAAAAGCCCCGCCGAAGCGACTGCGGCGACGGAATAATTTATTCTGCTCACTGAGCGAAGTCGCCTGCCTACCGAAGCGATAGCGCAGGCAGGAAGTGAGCAAGTTCAAATAATGTTCCTTCGGCTTCGCTCAAGGAACGAATGCAATTTCTTTAATTCTTTTATTGTTTTGCATAGTGTACCGCCGAACACGCCCTGAGCCTGCGCGCGCTTTCCTCGGCCGTAATGTCCCTTTGCGGCATGGCCAGCATTTCGTAACCTACCATGAATTTTCTTACCAGCGCCGAACGCAAAAGCGGCGGATAGTAATGAACATGAAAATGCCACTCGAGATGCGGCTGGTTATCAGTCGGTTTTTGATGAATGCCCATGGAATACGGAAAGCTGGTTTGAAAAAGATTATCATACCGTATTCCAAGACCGCGCATGATTTCGGCCAAATGGAGCTTTTGGGTTTCGGAGAGCATTGAAATATCAGTCATGTGCGTTTTGGGGATGATCATTGTTTCGAACGGCCAAATCGCCCAGAAGGGTACGAGCGCGACAAATGTGTCGTTTTCAAGCACTATCCTGGCCCGCATGTTCTTCTCAAGATTTACATAATCGCAGAGAAGGCACGTGTTGTTTTTTTCCAGGTATTCTTTCTGCTTAACGCCTTCGGCGGCCGGCAGAATGGGCACGGTCTCATTGGCCCAGATCTGGCCGTGTGGGTGCTGGTTCGAGCAGCCCATGACGTCGCCGCGGTTTTCGAATATCTGCACATGATTGATATATGGAAGCGATCCGAGCTCTTGATATTGTTCGATCCATACGCCTACAACCGAGCGAAGATCTTCAGGCGCCATGAGGGCGAGCGTTAGATTGTGCTGCGGGGAAAAACATATGACTTTGCACAAACCGCGTTCGCTTTTGGCCACGAGCAGGTTTTTTTCCGACATGCCGTCGGAAGGAATTGTGGGTATTAATGCCGAAAAATCGTTTGTAAAAACATGGGTGCTGGAATAGTTCGGGTTTTTGCTGCCGTCCGCGCGAATGTTACCCGGGCAAAGATAACAAGCGGGATCGAAGGAAGGTAGAACAGCGCCGGGGGATTTTTCCACCTTTCCCTGCCACGGCCGTTTGGTCCTGTGCGGAGAAACCAGAAGCCATTCACCGAGCAGCGGATTAAAGCGGCGATGGGGATAATCGGATAAGTTCATGAAAAGCGTGACCCCAAGTCGCTCACTGTGCCTACGGAATCGATAGCGCAGGCAGAAAGTGAGCTGGTGCGAAAATAAGTTCCCTTCGGCACTTCAGCGTTGCTCAGTGCAGCGCTTCGCTCAGGGAACGGTTGTCGTTAAAAAACACCAATCATTTAATTGCTCTTGCAGCAGCGAAATCCCGTTTGGGGTTTTGCATCACCCTCGCCGCCTGCCGCGATAGTTTGACATTTAGACAAAGGCCCGCCCATCGCCGCGGGATTGTTGTCGGGGCCTTTGACCCATTCGAAGACATTCCCGACCATGTCATAAGTGCCGAATTTCCCGGTACAGTGGTTCCGGTTGCCGGAAGGCTCCACGACGCGGCCGTCGGAATTGCAGGCCAGTTTATCAAACGCCCAGCCATAGGAATAGGCGTATCCTTCGATCCCGCTGCATGCCCACTGCCATTCCCTTGAAGTGCAAAGACGCTTGCCCTGCTTTTCGCAGAAGTTTTCCGCGTCCTGATACGATACGTTTACCTGCGGAACAACGCCCGCCTGGTTCGGATATTCATATTTGTCAATACATGTTTTAAAAAAAGGACGGCCGGATTTACCTGGCGGTACGTCGACAAGGATCATCGAAGGCGGACAGATGAGCGCTTGTGCATATAATTTTATACTGTCGGTTTCGGCGCTCTCCTGTGAATGCCGAAAAATTTGCACTATTTGACTGAATAAATAATCGCCTTTTACGTTGTCTCTGCTCAGGAATGAAACATTTTTGTTATTTTCACCGGTGATTTTTCCTTCCAGGACGATATTTGGCTTGTGGTTTCCATAATCGTCGGTTTCAGGGTTTTTAAGGACAAGCGTATCGAAAACTTGGGGCGCTTCCTGCTTTGTGTCCGTTGAGGAAGAGTCCGTTTTCGATAATGCCGCGAAAGCGATGTTGTCAACGATGGATTTTGCGAGGGGAATTATCGCACTGCCGCTGCTGAGTTTGATATTACCGTCGTCGATGGCCAAGAGATTCCCCTTGAAGACAGTTCCATTTTTTATATGCACTTCAAGCATTTGACCAAGCGGCTGTTTTTTCTGGACTTCATCGTACGCCATAAAGTCCTGGCCGGAGGAGCCGCTTGCCGGGACATTTTGCGACGGCGTTGAAACAAGTTTATATTCGATGATAAGACTTTTACCAAACGTATAGGGGGTGCCTTTGCAGTCTAAAATAAGTGAAGTATCCGTTTTCGAATCCACGACGCCTTCTAATTCATCTCCCGTGGTCAAAATCATGTGATATAATTTGCCGACAGCGATCTCATTGAGGGAATCTAACGCATAGGAATAATAAAAGCCGGATACTGATATTAGAATACTGCAAAGCATTAATTTCTTTATCATGGTTTTCTGTCCTTCCCCAGAGGGGATTTGACGCCGGATAAAAATAGGTACGATGTATTTTAAAAATAAATAGCACGACCGGCGATTATAGAAACAAATTTATAAAAAATACTATATATGGAGTTAATACAGTCCGAAAATAAAATCCCTATTAAATCATGGTGCGATCATATTGAAAGCGGCGCCATAACGCAGGCACGGAATCTTTCGACGTTACCATTTATCTTCAAGCATATTGCCCTGATGCCGGACTGTCATGAAGGGTTCGGCATTCCCATCGGCGGGGTAATAGCTTGCACGGACGTTATTATTCCCAATGCCGTTAGCGTTGATATCGGCTGCGGCATGAGCGCCGTGAAAACTGACATTGACGCGGCTGCCATCGATACGGAAACCATACGGACCATCCTGAACGAAATTCGCCTTCACGTTCCCATGGGCTTTGACCACCATAAAGAAGACCAATCCTGGGACGGATTCGACCGGGCTCCGTATTTGTCGATAATCCAGTCGGAGCTTTCTTCCGCAAAAAGACAACTCGGGACCCTGGGAGGCGGAAACCATTTCATGGAAATTCAAAAAGGAGACGATGATAAAATCTGGCTTATGGTCCATAGCGGAAGCAGAAATTTCGGATACAAAATCGCGGGTTATTACCATGAAAAGGCGATGGCCTTTTGCGAAAAGCGCCAATTTGGTCTTCCCGACAGGAAATTGGCGTATCTGCCCATGGACACGCGCGAAGCAATGGAATATAAGGAGGCGATGAACTTTGCAATGTTGTTCGCGCTTGCAAACCGCGGGTTGATAAAGCAAAAGTGCATGGAAACCATGAAAATCGCAACACGGTGTCGAAGTATCGCAGAAATTGACATTCACCACAATTACGCGGCGCAAGAAAAACATTTCGGCCGGAGCGTCATCGTGCACCGCAAGGGGGCGACAAGTGCAAAAAAAGGGCAGGTAGGCATTATTCCCGGCAGTATGGGAACGGCGTCTTATATCGTGCGGGGAAAAGGCAATACGGAGAGTTTTATGTCATGCTCCCACGGCGCGGGCAGGGCAATGGGCAGAAATGAAGCAAACAGACGCCTTACCTTGGAAGGCGTGCGTATTGCTATGAAAGGCATTGTTTTTGACGGATGGAGAATCGGAAAACGAAAAAGAATTGATCTTAGCGAAGCTCCCCAGGCGTACAAGAATATTGAAACGGTAATGGAAGCTCAGAAAGACCTGGTGGAAATCCAGACGAGGCTTACTCCGTTGGGAGTTTTAAAAGGATAGTTACAAGGAAACTTTAAACCCTAAATTAACTTCATCAGCAGGAATTCCACCCCTAACTCCCCAATTTTCAAGCGTTTGTTCATTAATAAGTATAAAAACGGATTCTTTATTAACATTTAAAACATCATTCAGTCTGTTAACAATTTGTTGATAAAGCAGTTTTTTAATGCCTTTTGACCTGCCGCTAAACATTGTAATTTCAATGAGTATTTCATAAGGAGGCTTCATGGTAAAAAAACCAGGTTTATACTGAAGCAAACGGACGTTTCTGTCATTGGTGGGCAGTTTCAGGACTTCTTGTACGCAGTCCATGACAATGGTTTGCAATTGGTTTAGAAAAGCCGGAAATTTTCCTTCTACAAGTTCAATCTTCACTAATGGCATAGTGTTTATCCTTGTCCTGCCGCCCACCAAATGTAAATAGTTTCCACGAGACGCTGAAATCAAAATACTTTTTCCCGTAGCGTTTAGTAATAAAAGCTATTTTTGAATCATACGTGCCCACTGTTTTTTTAAAAGGATGTTTCCGCTGATTACCCTTAAAATTGGAATTGATGATTCGGGTATTCGCCTGGACCGGCTGTTACGTAAAAGCCTGCCCCTGACCAAACTTTCGGACATTTATCGGCTTGTTCGTACGGGCCGCGTCCGGATAAACGGGAAAAAAACAAAACAGGATTACCGGCTGCGCGAACACGATACATTGGAAATGGACATCGACCGGTCGGAACTGCGGGAAAGAAACGCTCCGGCAACTGACGCTCTTGTAAATCTTGCCGGCACGGATTTTTTCAAGCGGAACCTCTCCATAATTTTTGAAGACGACGATTTGATGGCTTGCAATAAACCCCCAAATTTAGTGGTGCATCCGGGAACCGGGCACAGCGCCAACGACACGCTTATCGACCTTGTCAAGAGCTATATTCTTACAAAAAAACAGGGTAACAAGTCCGGTGAACCCATGCTGGTGCACCGCATTGACCGGGACACATCGGGGATCGTGCTTATCGCCAAAAACAAGCGGATGCTCCGATATCTGCATTCACATTTCCGCGACCATCAGATCGACAAGAAATATATTGCCGTTTGCCACGGAAGGCCCGGGAAGAAAAGCGGCGTCATCGAGGCAAAGCTTATAAAGACCCTCGAGCGGAATTCAGGCACGAAAGTAACGGTTGATGAAAACGGACAGCCGTCCAAAAGCCATTATGCCGTTTTACAATCCACCGGACGGCTTTCAACCCTGCTAGTAACCATCAATACCGGCAGGACCCACCAGATACGCGTTCATCTGGCGCATATCGGCTGTCCGGTCGTGGGCGACGTTCGTTATGGCGACAAAGACCTTGACAAAGCGCTTTTCATGAACAAAAACATTTCTCACCGTCTCTATCTTCATGCGCACTTTATCAGTTTTATCCATCCTCTCGACAATAAGTGCCTAACACTGTCGGCCCCTGTTCCGGATGAGTTTTCTGAACTCATGAAAAGCACGGAAACTATGTAGCATTACCGTTTTTTACATTGCCCTTTTCTTGCGCAGTATGGTAAAATATTGGATTAATGGTTAAAGGAAATCGTTTTAAAAACAGGTATAGTGTACCCGAGCATGGCTGCGTCATATGGAACCCTCAGATTTTCCCGATGGAAAAACCTCAAAGATATTTCAGAAATCAGTTGACAAATTTAAAATAAAGATTCACAATATTCTTCCTACCCTCGAACGCACATTTCTTCAAATCGGTTCCACTATCGGTAAATACCGGATTATAGAAGAAATTGACCGTGGAGGCATGGCGGTTGTTTATAAGGCGCTCCAGCTTGACCTGGACCGGGAGGTCGCCCTTAAGGTCCTGCCCGCCAACATCACCATTAACCGCAGGTTCGTCGAGCGATTTTTATCTGAGGCGCATGCCGTGGCGCGACTACAGCACCCCAACATTGTCAATATCCACGAAGTGGCGGTTGAAAACAACGTTTACTACCTTGCAATGGACTTTATTCCGGGGATGAACCTTTACTATCACCTCAATTTCCAGAAGCCGAAACTTGTGGAGGTTTTGGAAATTACCGCAAGAGTAGCCGATGCGCTCTCGTATGCCCATAAACAAAAAATTATCCACAGGGATTTAAAATTAAATAACATTATCATGAGAGACAATGTTACGCCGGTGCTTATTGATTTCGGTCTGGCCAAGGCCCTTGAAGGCGAAGAAGTCGCGCTTACCAAAACCGGGGAAATCATGGGATCACCTGCGTACATGGCGCCGGAGAGGCTTGCCGGTTCGAATACCGACGCGCGCAGCGACATTTGTTCCCTGGGAATCATGCTCTATGAAATGTTGACGTTTAAGAACCCTTATCTCGACCCGCGTAGCATGCCCCAGACAACCATGAATGTCATGGAGGCGAATCCGATCCTTCCGCGAAAGCTTGTGCCGTGGCTCCCGGTTGAAATAGAAGCCATCACCCTTAAAGCCATGCACAAGGAGCCTGACAAGCGGTATCAAACCATGGAAGAATTCGCCGCTGACATCAGACGCTACCAGAAGGGCGAACAGGTCCTTGCAAACCCACCTTCGCTATGGTCAAAAGGAAAACATCTCCTTCATGCATATTGGCCCATTTTTGCGATCAGCTTGCTTATTGTAGTGTTTTCATCGCTGTTTGCGTTTACTTTCTACTATAACAATAAAAAGGAGCAGCCCTACTGGCAGGTTGCGTATCATTCGGAAAATGATAAGACAAAGCAGAATAATGACTGGTATATGGTGCCTTTGCCTGGAGATAATGACTCCGCAAAGTGGAGCGTGGGGAAAAATGAGATCCGTTCGCCGGCAACCGGTTATTCGTTTATAAGGCTTAAAAGGGTTTTTTCGCATGATGTACGGATAGAGTTCGATATAAAGGCCGAATCTGAAAATTTTTCAAACGTGGGCTTTTTCCTTAATGGAATTTGCCCGGACAGCGGATATTGTTTTCACATTCATAAAGGCGCGCGCGCCCAATGCGGAATTTCATATCCGGGAAGCGATTTTCTTTTCGCGGATTATAATCCGATAGAATTTATCGCGGGCCTGCGATACCATGTTTCCATAGAAAAAAAAGAAAATGCAGTATCTTTTAAAATTAATGATCTTATTATGGCCAAAATCTGGGATTTTTTTCCGCCAGCGGGAAAAAACCATCAACACCTCGGGTTTTTCATTAATGGTTTTCCGTGTAAGATAAGCAACCTGAAAATCTTTACCTATACGCTTCCCCGGCTTTCGGGCAAAGATATAAGCGCAGAGCGGTTTGCGCAGCGGGGTGAATTTCAGCTTGCCCTGGAAGAATACAAAGAACTTCTCCCCGAACTTTCCAAGGAAGACGCAATCCAGGACATTTTGCTTAAAATGTGCGATTGTCAGATTCATCTCAGGAATTTCGATGAGGGAATGAAGTTGCTTAAAGAAATACCGCTTTCTGAAAAAAGCAATAACCGGATCAACGCAAAACACCGTTATTTAGAAGGCATTTTGAACGCAATGCAGGGTAGGGATGCAATCGCGGACAGTTTATTTATTAAGCTTTTTAAGAGTTCGCCCGAAAGTCCGATGAACCAATCGGTACAAAACCTGTTGGTGTTACGCATCGTAAGCTACCTTGGCAGTAATGATGCGGCATCAGCAATTCGGAAAATGAAAATGATGGTTGAAAATCTGTCCGTGTCCTCAAGGACATGCGGCAAGGCATATTTGATGATCATGGACTATTACCTGGCCAACGGGTATCTTGACAAAGCAAAAGATATCGGTGAAACGATCATGAATGTATATAAAAATGACCCCGATGTTCTTTTAATGGGCCGGGTGATGATGAGCAGGATTTATCTGGCAAAAGGCGATAAGTCATTGGCAACGGACCTTCTGAATCAATGCATTGCCTCGTATGTACCATCAGAGGCGGCATGGCAGGCCTGGATGGAACTGGCCGAAATTTATGAATATGATGCGGATAATGCCGACGCCTTTACCATATACCGGAAAATATTCGATGATTGTCCTAAATATCTGATTTTTCCCTGGATGGCGCGCATAAAAATGGGTGAATTTGCAAGCCGGGTACATTTTGAAGAAAAGCCTGAAAGTATTTTTGACAATATAATTACATCGCCTCATCCCTTTGCGTTTCCACGGCTTATCGCACGATTTTATAAGGATGGCATCACAAAGGAAGAGTTTAAAAAAGCGTGGCTTTCTTTTTATTCCAACAGCAAGGAATATCTCAACTACTATGCAAAGAAAGCGCTTATTAACAATAAACCGGAGCAAGCGGAGATATTTTTGGAAGAATTCAAAGAAGACCTTGCGCCCAATTCCTGGGCGGCGCTCCAGGTGAATAAAGCGCTTTCTTTGCTGCAAAAATAATAAGGCTTGACGCACAAAAACGATTTAGGTTATTTTATCGATCTTTATTTTATCCCATTATAGCAGGAAAATGTTTCGAGATTTTATTGCTGGAAAAAAATATGTAGATCTCCACATCCATACGAAATACTCCGACGGTACGCATTCGGTACAGGAAATTATCGAGCGGGCTTCTCAAAAGAAGCTGAAAGCAATTTCCATCACCGACCATGATTGTATAGATGCATACCCTTTTTCGCAGGAGTTGGGATCACAGCACGACATTGAGGTTATTCCCGGGGTAGAGCTATCAAGCGAAATCGAAGGGGTTGACATTCACATTTTGGGGTATTTCTTAGACATTCATAATCCTTTACTTACCAGGAAACTCAGAGAGCTTAAAGAGGCCCGATACATTAGGGCTGAAAAAATAGTAAGAAATTTAAATGATCAGGGGATAGATTTACGCTTTGAAACGGTATTGAACATTGCCAATGGGGCCGCGATCGGCAGGCCGCACATTGCAGCGGCGTTGCTCAAAGAAGAGCTGGTTTACTCTTTTCGCGAAGCCTTTGAAAAGCATATAGGGTACGACTCGCCGGCCTATGTACGAAAGCTTACAATTCAACCGCGTGACGTATTCGAGTTGATCAGGCAGGCCAACGGAATTCCCGTGCTGGCCCATCCCGGCGTTACCCATGTTGATCAGCGGATCCCGCAGTTTATCAATGAAGGACTTTTGGGTATAGAGGTATTTCACACAGAACATACCTCCGTCGAAGAACGGTTTTACATGCATTTCTGCAAAAAAAACAATCTGGCATTTACCGGCGGATCTGATTTTCATAATGGCAACCAGAGCAAATCGGAAATTGGAACGCCGAAAGTTTCTTATAGCGCCGTGGAAAGTCTTAAAGATAAAATTGCAAGAGGCGCCCAACAGACTCTGCGACTATAATAGCGAATTATTACCCGGTATTTTCTTTCTATATGCCAGCGCCATCAATAATGTTCGTGGCCGGTGATCCGTCCGGCGATCTGCATGCGTCCCCGATCATCCAACGCCTTTCAATAGTATTGCCGGGAGTGCATTGTTTCGGCATCGGCGGACCGGCAATGCAGTCCGTGGGGTTTGAATCGCTCATGAGGTTTGAAGAATTCAATCGCATGGGACTATGGGAAGTTTTGGTGCATTTACCATTTTTTCTCAAGGCGCAAAAACGGCTAGTAACCGCAATGGATTCGAACAGGCCCAAAGCCCTCGTGTGCGTTGATTACCCTGGTTTGAATATTCCCCTTATGAGAGAGGCGCATAAACGGGGAATTCCCGTAGTGTGGTACATTGTTCCGCAAGTTTGGGCATGGAAAAAGAAACGCGCGGCGCTTCTGGGAAAATATGCTTCGTTTATCGCAGTGGTTTTTCCTTTTGAGGTTGACTTTTTCAAATCTTATCCTGCACTAATATCCTATGTTGGGCATCCGCTTGTCGAGGCAATGCAGCGAAGGACGACGATTACCGGCACCAGCGGTTTAAAAACCAATAATGTGCTCTCGCTTGTCCCGGGAAGCAGACGACAAGAGGTGGCCGCAATACTGCCCCCCATGGTCAAGGCAGCAGAGTTGCTTAAACGGCAGTATCCGTATCTGGAGATTTTCGTTTCAAAATGCAGCGGGCTTCCTTTGGAGTTATATCAAAAACCATGCGCGCAAAACGGGATTAAAGTGTTTGAAGGACCGCTGTGCGATTTGCTTGACCGGACCCACTACGCATTTGTCACGTCGGGGACCGCCACGCTTGAGACAGCGCTTGCCGGGGTGCCCATGGTAATCGTATACCGGACGTCCCCGGTGACGTACTGGCTTTTAAAACGCATGATTCGCGTGCCGTACATCGGGTTGCCGAATATAGTATCGGGAGAAGAAATCGCACCGGAATGCATCCAGCAAAATGCAAATGGGCATGCACTTGCGCAAGAAATGCAAAGGTTTATTGAATCGCCGGAATACTATCAAGCAACTATCGAAAAACTTTCACGACTGAAAGGACTTCTGGGAAACAAACAGCCGTCCGTTGAACTTGCAGAAAAAATCGCATCGTTGACAAAGACAATATAAAGCACTTTATGGAATTTCTTTTGTCAACTATCAATAGGAAGTATGTTTTTGAAACGGCCTTTATTCTTCTGGTGCTTGCGATATCATTCCATCTTATTCAGGAGAGAATCGAGCATGCGCGATTTCCGGGAGGCGATGAAGGATCATGGATGAGCGTTGCGGCCCAGGTGTCGCGTGGAGAAGGGTACACAACGTGGTGGTATGAACACCCGTTTTTAAAGCCCGCCACGCTCCCAAGGCACGATGATTACCGTTATCCGAGGCTGGTAAGGACTATTCGGTTTGGTTGTCGGCGCGCCGATACTTTTACGCAGGTCTACGCCGATAAAAGGGACAAGTTTTTCTGGCTGCTTCTTGGCATTGGGTGCGGCGTTCTCTATTGCGTTCGGAATAATCATCGGGGAGCTTTGATTCTGCGCTTATAGGTTTGTCCTTTCCATCCGAATTTCCCGAACACTCCCAATACGACCGAACAGACGACCAAGGGAAGCTGGATAAAAGAAGCCGGGACGATAAACGAACGTAAGTTTTCTCTTTTGAAAATACGTGTTCCGGGGACCATTAAAACACATTCGCCCAGCAGCTTTATTAAAAACATGCATCCGAAAACAGGCAGCAATCCGGTCTTATAGAAACAGCACAGGAAACAGGCAACAAGCAGACAATAAAAACAGAATATCACGCTTAAGAAAAACACTTGCCGGAAATTATAATGCACGGTTTTGGAGCCCCATCGCTTCCGCTGCTCGAACATGGCTTTCCAGGAAAACGCGGGAAAGGTTTCCACCGCTCCTTTAAAATCCGTCATGAACCGTATTTTCCAGTATGCGCTTTTCGATATTCTTTGCAAAAGCAAATCATCATCTCCCGACACTACACCCCCTGCGGCGCCGTAACCGCCCACGGTGTCGAAAGCGGTCTTTCGGAAAGCCATGTTATTTGCATTTGAGTTAAGCGGAAAACGCGCCCCAATTGCGGCCGCAGCAACAACCCCGTGTGAAAGAAAATCCAGAGCCTGCAGGTTAAAAAAAACCTTGTTCATTGCTTGAACATAGATATAATTCGTTATTCCCTGGACCAAGCCGACGTCTGGTCCGAAGTGCGCGCTTAAAGCTTCCAACCAGGTTGGAGGCACGCGGCAGTCCGCGTCCGTAAAGACGATAATTTCGTTGCGCGCCTGAGAGATCCCCTGCGCGACCGCATATTTTTTAGGGGCAATGCCCGGAGGGGTTTGCGGTATGGTAATGATTGAAAGGTTGGTATGATCCCGCAATAAAATTTGTACGCGCTGGCTGGTCCGGTCCGTTGAGCGGTCATTGACGAGTATCACTTCGTATCGATCGCGTTCGATTGTTTGATTAAGCACGCTTGTCAAACAATCAATAATATTGTTTTCTTCATTGTGGGCGGCAATGACAATGGAGAACCGAAGATTTAAAACACGGTTGCAAGGTTCGATTTTTAGGTGTTTAAGTCCTTGATACAGAAATAGAGTTGCGGTGAGATACGCGATGGATAAGATGATGAGAGCCGACAGGAAAAAGGCCATACTTTCATAAAATACTATCGGGGAGACAAATCATAAGAACCGATGATTGTAGCGCGGTATTAAAAATATGCGTGTTTTGCTTTCCTCAATACCGCCGACCCTTGTCGGCGGTTCTTCACTTGGGGACGATTTTTCTTTTTAGTTGGGTGTTTTTGCTTGCTGCGGAGGCGCAGGCGCAGGCGCAGGCGCAGGCGCAGGCGCGGGAACGGGCGCGGGCTCCATTTTTGATTCAGCCTTCACCTCTACCTTAGGTGTAACAGCATCTTTCTTGGTTTCAGTTTTTACTTCCGTTTTAGGCGCGACGACATCCTTCTTAGGTTCGACCTTTGCTTTTTCTTGTGAAGAAACTTTATTAACGCTGGAAGCGGAGAATGTTTTATTGTCAATATTTAATGCGATTCTGCCGCCATTCAAAGACTTTTGATACGAGATGAAAACAATGTCGCCCGCTTTAATATTTTCCAGAGCTATTTGATTATTGCCGCCGACAATAGTCGTTGACCCATCGATTGAAATTGGATATTTTTTCCCTTTTAGTTCCACGCTGATTTCTTTTTTTCCCACATTTACCGATGCCACACGGCCTGTAATGATTTTTCGGAGGCTTTTTTCCGTCGATTTTGCGCTTGAAGTCGTTTTCTTATTTGCGGCGGTATTATCCTGGGCCTGAACGGGTCCAGCGGCAAAGGCCGATGCGCCTAGCAAAAAAAGTCCGAGAACGCAGATCACGAAAAACTTTAAATGCATACAAACCTCCTTAGTGAATAGATGAAAATAGGAAACAACCGCACATGACGATTTTTTCTTCAGATAAGCATTTGATTTTTCGAAAGCGGACAGTTGTGCAAATAATAATTAGTCACGAATTCCTTAATGTGCGTTCATTTTAAATCCACGCCCGTATTTTCCTGCCTAATACTCGCTCAACTTTTGATGAATTCAAATGCACATTGCCCACACGCGGCGGGCCGTTTTTTTCTTCGAGTCGCGAAAGTTTTTTCAGCAATATCGGGTTGTATCCTCCTCGGTTAATGATCCATTGGCCGATTTCATAAAGGCTTACGGGCTTTGGGCCGCCTGCGTGGAACAGGCCTTGTTCCTCCCTGAGCAACAAATCAACGACTATTTCCGCAAGCTCGTCGCAATGAATACAGCTCCGTAGTTCATCATGGAAAAGGGTCATGGCTAGGTTTCGCTTAAACCGTCCTTCGATAAAATTTATGGCGCCCTTTTCGCTTTGCACCGAATCGCCCATGGGAAGTCCAATACGCACGACCGCCCAGCTTTGTGCCTTTTTCATTTCCTCTTCAGCGGCGCAGTATGTTTTGCCCACCACACTCACCGGGTCAGAAGCATGGTCTTCGCTATAGCCGAAATTAGGCGGATTGTTTCCCGAAAATACGAGGTCCGCGCTCAGATACATGATAAAGCACGACGCGCCGAAAGCATTCACGATGTTTTTTGTTCCCGTGACATTGATCGCATACGCCTTTTCGGGCTCATCTTCGCACATGTCAAGATCGCATACGCCCGCCGCGTGCACAATATGGGTAGGCTTGAAAGTACGCTCTATTTCTTTAAAAAGTGACATATCGGTCATGCACCCAGAAATGATGTTTTTTCCTTCTGGCGAAGAAACCTGCGGCGGACGGACGCCGAAAACCTGGTCAGGGGAAAAAACAGACATGAGCTTCTTATAAATAGGCCAGCCATGTATGGATGTTATGCCGGTTAGTAGGATTTTACAGGAAGAAAGGTTTTGTTGATTCACAGAAAATAATTATTGGACTTAAATGATATCGCTCGGATTTCCCCAAGCGCTTGAAAACAGCATATCGTTTATTGGTTTTCGGGTCCTCGGTTGAAGCTCTCGTATACGCAGGTCTTCGGGAAGCGTGTTCGCATCGCCTAAATATCCCATCGCGATTGCGCTGGCGGGGACGGCGTCCGGCGGAATGGAAAATTCCTTCATAGCTTTTTCCGCGTCAAACCCGGCCATCTGGTGGAGGTAAATTCCTTCGTGCATTGCCTGGACGGTCATATGCACCGCTGCCTGCCCCGCATCGTACATGTGCCAATTATTGAGCTTGCCGCTTTTAACAAACGTTGTCGTTGCGCACACAAGAATAAGTATGGGAGCGTGCTGCGCCCAGCGTTGGTTCAACTCGTTAAGCACGTGAAGAATACGCTCAAACGTGTCATCGATACCTTTTTGTCCGACAATAAAACGCCAGGGCTTTTCGTTCGCGCAGGAAGCCGACCACCGCGCGGCCTCGAATATCCTGCGTAGTTTTACCTTTTCGATTTTACGGTCCGCGAAGGCTCGCGGGCTGTATCGCTTTGCAAGAAGCGGACAAAGGGGAAAATCGGAGGGGTTTGCGTCCACGGTCAACTGCCTATGAGTTTTTTCAGGTATTGCGGTAGCAGAAACGCTCCACGATGGACATCTTTATTGTAATAACTGAACTTCGGCGCGATTGACGCGTATCTGTTTTCCTCAAAATGGTCGATCGGCCCCTTGTCCTTCGAACACAGAAGGAAGCTGCATATGCCTTCGGGAAACGAAGGGATTGCGCAGGTATACAGTTTATAATCGGAAAACAGCGAGGAAATATTGGTGATCGTCGTGCGCAACGCCTCGCTTTTCATCGTGGGCGAATCCGTCTGGACCACGGCGATGCCACCTTTGTCAAGATGCGCGTGGACCAGCTTGTAAAACCCCATGGTCTCCAGCGATTGCACCGGCCCTCCCGGATCGTACGAATCCACGATAATTACGTCAAAGAGGTCCTTCGTTGTGTCTAAAAAGGTGAACCCGTCGGCAAAGACGACCTGTGTGCGTTTATCGTCAAAGCCGGCCGCGAGCGCCGGACAATATTCCGCGATGGTGTCCTTGACAAGGCTGTCAATCTCGACGACGGTCGCGGTTTTGACGGTTGTGTATTTCATTATTTCCCTCAGGCAGCCGCCGTCGCCGCCGCCGATGATGCAGACCCGCGCCGGGTCTGCGTGCGTCATCATCGCGGGATGGATGATCGATTCATGGTAAATGAATTCGTCCCGTTCGGTGAGCACGACGATGTCGGCCAGGCACAGTATTTTGCCGAAGCTGTACGTGTCGAAGATCTCGATTTTCTGGAATGGCGACGCGCCGCTGAACAAGACGCGCTTGGCGCGTATCGCTGTCCCCGAGAGGCCGTTGACGAGGTTATTAATCCAGAGAGAAGCGCAGCTGTTCGATGTGATTGTTGAGGGGTTGTCCATACAAACGTCCTTTAAACAAAAGGGAGCAATGATCCATGATTATGTAAATAATTTCCGGCACGCGTGTTAATCAACACAAACGATTGCGGCCTTCGGGAACCCGTTAAAGTTGCTCGCACTCGCCGACGTGTATGAACCCATGGACTCAAACAGAAGAACATCGCCTATCATGAGCTCGGGCAGTGCGATGTTCTCGTAGAGCACGTCGATGGAATCGCAGGTGGGCCCGGCGAGGACGGAATTGAACGTCGGCCCGCTCCGCGACGTGAACAGGGGATAATCGGCATGATCGTATATTTTTCCGGAAAACGACCCGTATACGCCTTCGTCAAGATAATACCACCACACCCCCGCGCGCATGGATTTTCCCATGACCCGGGTCGCCAGGACCATGCTCGGCCCGCTGATGAACCGGCCCGGCTCGGCGATGATGCGGTAATTCGAAAAGTAGCGGTCGAGATATTCGTTGATGGGCTGGCAGAACTGCTGAATGGGCGCCACGTTGGTCAGATAGTTGATGGGAAACCCGCCGCCGATATCGATGATTTCAAGCGCGATGCCCGACAGGGCGGCCTTGCGGCAGATGTCGCGGCAGTATTCCAGGGCCTCGATGTATTTGAGCTGGTTTTCATTTTGTGAACCAACGTGGAAGCTGATGCCCTTGACCGCAAGCCCCATCGCGTGCGCCTTCGCGATGAGCGCGAAGGTCTGCGTCGGCACTACGCCGAACTTCTGCGACAGATTGACCAGGCATCCGGGGTTCTGAATGCTCATCCGCACAAGTATCTGTGCTTTGTCCTTGAACGGCACCATTTTTTCAAGCTCGAATTCGTTGTCCACCACGAAGAGCCTGATGCCGAACTCCACCGCATAACGAATGTCGGATTCACGCTTGATGGGGTGCGTGTGGAGGCATTTGCGCGCCTCGATGCCGCATTGTTTCACAATGTCGATTTCCCCATTGGTGCATACGTCGAAAGAGGCGCCTTCCCCGGCGAGTATTTTAATAAGCTGCGGCTCGGCGTTCGACTTGACCGCATAAAAATGCTCGACTCCGGGAAGGGCGTATTTGAGCGCCCGGTAGCCTTCTTTTACCCGGCTGCGCGACAGGAAAAGGGTGGGCGTCCCGTGATGGGACGCCAGCTTTCGTGCTGATTCAAAATCCATATGGTTTTTCTATGATGGGGTTGCAATAGTGGTTACAGGTATTGATACAAATGCCTTTGGGTATGCGGTAACAATGGTCTTTACTGGTGAATGATGTCATCGGGTATGTCTGGTCTCTTGTCGGTGATTGTCCGTACGTTGCGATTGAAAATGTCGGAAATATAGGGACAAGCGACCTGGGACGCTTCATGGACAGCCCCGGTATATACTTTAAGACCGGAGATTTTATGTTTCTTCAGTTTTTTGTCCACCTGTGCGGCCGTAAGCGCGCCCAGGTCGGTGCTTTCCGAAGACACGGTGATCGACCATAATACCGAATACATTTGTACATACATG
>Ga0182027_10000320_pt1 | contig 83525 bp, 69 predicted proteins | sample 712E1DmetaG_FD_121300 | JGI IMG/M metagenome (GOLD analysis project Ga0182027, IMG submission 121300) | Permafrost microbial communities from Stordalen Mire, Sweden - 712E1D metaG (Illumina Assembly) | ecosystem: Environmental > Terrestrial > Soil > Wetlands > Permafrost | place: Sweden... | reverse complement strand
GGTGTTGCGCCGATGATTTCTGCAACCTCCGTCTGATTCTTCCCGCTCAACTTCTGAACTCCGGCTTCCGCTAAACCTGCTTCAATATCCACAGGCCTCAGGATTTTGTAAGTATCGTATGCTTCTGGATGCCGGTCTAAATAATTGGATACCCCAGCGGGTGTTGCGCCGATGATTTCTGCAACCTCCGTCTGATTCTTCCCGCTCAACTTCTGAACTCCGGCTTCCGCTAAACCTGCTTCAATATTCGATTTCTCAACCAGCCTCAGGATTTTGTAAGTATCGTATGCTTCTGGATGCCGGTCTAAATAAAGGGATACCCCACCCTGTGATGCGTCGATGATTTCCGCAACCTCCGTCTGATTCTTCCCGCTCAACTTCTGAACTCCGGCTTCTGCTAAACCTGCTTCAATATCCGATTTCTCAACCGGCCTCAGAATTTTGTAAGTATCATATGCTTCAGGATGTCGGTCTAAATAACGGGATACCCCAGCCTGTGATGCGTCGATGATTTCTGCAACCTCCGTCTGATTCTTCCCGCTCAACTTCTGAACTCCGGCTTCCGCTAAGAGCAAACTAATTTTGCTCCTCACTTCAGAGCGGGCATGTGTGTTGTTCGTACCAGTCATATCGCCTTTGGCATTCAACAGAGCGTATTCATATTCCAATCGGTCAAAGAAATATTCACAACGCCAGAGATAATGGTTCAAAATGTCGCTCATGCCTTCCAGTAAACCAAGCGGTGACGGCCATGTGGGTTGTAAGTGGTTTCTTTTGAGGATCTCTTCATAAAAATATTGAACGACTCGCTTTTTTACAGCCATCCCTTGCAGCATAAACGCATTCCTCTGCTGAAGCATCCCTGAGATCAATCCCTTAGCCTGATCCACATCAGCCACAGTCTTAAGCTGGTCATGCAGAGGACCATAGCGACTCAGCAAACCATAGGCTTTTATCGCAAAATTATGAAGCATCTCGCTAATATCCCATAGTTGTTGGTCAGTAATTTCGTTTTCATTTTTGCGTTTTGAAATAACACCTAAAAAAGCTGCTAAATCATTTTTGGGATGGTCATCTAAGAAATTATTCATTCCGGCAAGAATCCAGCGTAATGCCTTATGATCAGGTCCCGGATAATCTTCCCCATATGGAAAAGAATCTCTGTAAACTAAAGATGTCGGCGGTAACCGCCCAAAAGTTATTTTGTAGAAAATATCGTAAGGCCGGGAAGGACGGGCTGGGATATTAAATGAAATAGGAATCAGCGATGCCCCGGATAAAACAACCAAGGCTGTATCTATGTCTGTTAACTTTTTGGATATCCGGATTCCTTTCTGGTTGAGTTTATCTATAACGCCATACCAAAGTCCAATATCCGGATAATGCCAAACGTTCTCAAGGATCGCAACTGTGTCCTCAGGATATTTTATGAGAAAATTCGCAATATCTTCGGCAAAGCGATCATAAAGCTCCGATGCGTATTCAAGCACCCTGAATTTTCCAAGTCCATCTCTTGCAACAATACCCAAGCTCGTCATGGCGTTCAAGACAGAGGAGATTCTAAGCTGGTAACTATTCATGTCAGTCTCTGCCCAATTCTCAACCCCACGCATACAAAGAAACTCCGCTAGTATAAATGTTTTTTTGATCGGAGAAACAGAAACGGAAGGAAGTTTTTCATATCGCTGATAAATTTCAATATCCATGATCATCATGGCAGCAGCCTCACGCAGATGCCAAAATCCGTTAAAAATCCGATTCCGCATCGGACCTTGCATAGCTTTATCAATCGAGAACTTGATGCGTGCTGTATAAGCCTCGTCATTTAGGAGCGAACGAGGCACGAAAAGTTTTCGGAGTAAAGCCTCCGCTTCCGCATCTTTAATGTTCGCAAGATTGAACAAGGCATCAATGATGACCTTTGACTTTCTGTCGACATTTTCTCGCCGTTCCATTTCTTCGATTTTTTCCGGTGCCACGCCATTGGCCGACAAATGACCGGGCAACGGCAGTAAATAGGGCTGGATAACTCGGTATACTTCGGGTGTTAGGGTAATGGTTTTGCCTTGGGTATTGGTCTTCCCGAGCGTCTTCGCAGCTCCCCATACAGCTTGGATATGTCCTCCTAAAAGCTTTTCAGCAATTGCAGCGTGTTTTTCTCCCTGATCTGAGAGCGTTTGGATCCCCCTTACCTCGGAGCGGGACGATTTTTTGTCATTTAATGTCCGTGAGTTTTGATCTTTCGGAACATAAGTTCTCAACTCTTCTAGATTTTTTTTATTCGTCCTTGTGGTTTCCAACCTCTTGAAAAGTTTCAAATTGAAAAAACCATAAAAAATTGGCAATGTGATGGGCAGTTGATACGCAATCAATAATAAAAGCGTTGTGGGGTTAAAAAACTCCGAAAAGAGAGAGCGTAAACCTCTGTACGCAAAGTATAGTGCGAATGGCACCGTTGCAAGGTAAAGCACCGAATGAAGAAGATGTTGTCTTTTCAATGCTTTAATTTGATCGCCTAGTCTCAGGATTTCCTCCTCTTGAGCGGGGCTAAGTTTTTCATCGTCAGAAATCGAAGATTTGGGTTGAGTCAATGTCCTCTCGCCATTGGATTTTGTTTCCCGCACCTCGGAACGAGTGGGGGGCGTGGAGTTTTTCAAGGCTTGTTCCATGGCCAACATAAGAGATGGAGTATCGACATTGGGCATGTTCTCGGCAACGGAAGCCATGATCCGAAGTTCCGACTTCGCTAAAGGCTGGTTTCCATTCCAAATCTCCAATTGCGTCCATGGTCTTGAGGCGGTATGCAGATTCACGGGTAATTCATATGACAGATGGCCATCGGCCATAAGGCGTTTGTAAAACTCCTCGTGCCGTGGACTGGGTTTGGTGATGTGCGGACTCACGACAAGGTAGCTGATTCCCTTGGCTTCAAGAATGCGTTTGATCGCTTCCTTGTGGAATCCTCCGAAAACCAAAACGGATACATTGGGTTTGTGAACCAACTCTTCGTTTTTGTTTCCCCCTTCTGAATATCCACCGAGCATTTGCGAAAGGGAATGATCTCGCTCTTGTGCAATCTCATAGAACCGGACCGCATCCTTGATGTTCCGCTCCCACATTCTGGAAAGGATGAGGGTCTTGGGGGTTTGGCTGAAGATGAATCGGCCGAATGAATCCGTATCAAACGCCTCAAGACTTGCTTTGGCAGCCTCATACTCCTCCTGGGACACTTGAAGCTCATTTAAGCGATTAAGGAGACTGAGGATCTTGTAATATTCAAAGAGCTGTTTATCGGCCGCATCATGCAAGTAAGTTTCCGAAACCGCTTGTTCGAGTCTGGTAAGTTCACCGAACACTTCGCGGGCATCGATGTGCTTCGCCTTTTCGATGACAACAGGATCATTCGAGCGAATGGCCTCAAGAATAAAACGAATAAGACCGAGACCTTTCTCTACTCCGTTTCTCCCAAGTAAAAGCATCGTCCTTCCAAGATAGGTGAAAAGGTCGAGCTTCTTGGTATCGAACTGCCTCTTCGTCTTGAGCCATTCCTTGAGCGGCCTGGGGAAACGGCCGTCCACAAGCGACTTTAATTCCTTTTCAAGGGCCTTGAGATCTTTTGTGACAGCTTCTTTCTTTTCAGCGGAGAGACGATACTGGTCGACATTCTCTTTGTGGAGTTTGATGGAATCCGCACCCAAGAGGTTAAAGCCCCTAGTCCGGTTGATGTGAGCATATTCCGCACCGCCGACACGAAGATGGTCCATCAGGAAGTATGAGACCTTTTCCTTGATCATCGGATCTTTAATAAAACCGAAATACTTGTCCGTGAGAACCGGACCTTCATAGCCTTCTTCAAAGACCGTCTTAACACCGTCATTCGTGACCAGATGGTTAATAATCTTTGCAATATTCTCTTGAGCTTCAAGGGAGTCGTGGGCATCCTGGATGTACAGAACAGTTTTTCCTGATGTGCCATGGAACGATTCTTCTATAAGACCAAGTTCGGGAGGGATCACGATACTTCCGTTAAGAGTTTGGCGAACCGAAGCGGAGACCGAATCACCTCCCGGAACCTTGGAATATGGACTTTGGGCAAAGCTGTATGGAGTGAACAGAGTCGTCGTGAAAGCCATAAGCGTCACGAACGCAATGCATTTGAGGAGACGGCTCGCTTTGGATAGACCTGTTTTTTTATGCACTTCGCCAAACTCCTTGAGAGTGTATTTGACGGAAAGATAACACCTCTTCCACAAAATACAAATTAACGGAATTTGGCGTTTAACGGATATTCGGCAGAGATAGGGATTGCTATGTTCTGATAGAAGAGGACAGATTCCGGTTTTTCAAAAAAAAACCCATTTCAGTCGGCAAGGGGCCGCTGAAGGTTCTTGAGCATGACGTTTTATTTCGCAAGCGCAACCGTTTCAAATGCCAAAGCTTTTTCAGTCCAGTATTTCTCGAAATGTTCCCACTCACCTATTCACACACGGCCTAAGCACAATCCGCCCTCTTATCTGTTTCCGGCTCATTGATTCGTTTTTAAATCCGCCATTGATGCTGAAGTATAACAATGTTATACTTCAGATTATCGGAGGTGAATCATGACAGTGCTTAAGGCTTTTCGATTACCAGTTCCGTTAACCAAACGATTGGCGCGACTTGCTAAGGCGACACACCGCAGTGAAAGATTTTATGTCGCAGCGGCTTTGCAATACTATCTTGAAAATTACATGGACGCGCAGATCGCAAAAGACCGATTCCATGATCCGGACTCTAAGGTTATCTCCGGAGGAGAATTGAGAGCACGGCTTGGCTTATAAGGTTGTTTATCTCGATCAGGTTGAGAAGGACCTAAGAACTCTCGATAAAACGGCTGCCCGCAAGATTCTGAGCCGGATTGAAACCTACCTTGTTCAAAATCCCAAAGAGTTGGGCAAAGTCCTGACGGGGGAATTCCGCGGGTATTGGCGATACCGATGGGGTGATTACCGCGTCATTTACAAAATCGTTGAGCAGGAGATCCTGATCTATATTCTCAGGATCGGGCATCGTAAGGACATCTACGATTGAACGGCCATACCAAGGTTTTTAGAGAAGGTACGTAAAAACCCTCGGGGGTTTATTTCTTGTGAGAATGGCTCAGGGGAGAAAATCCATAGGATTATTTCCCCAGCTCAACGGTTTCGAACGACAAATTCTCCTCGGTCCAGTATTTGACGAAATGTTCCCCCGCTACCAATTCACAAAAGCTCTCTTCAGAAATGGAGAGGGCTTTTTTTCTTATACGAATTGGTACTGCATCGGCGGGGCTTTTGGAGTGCCCCGTCCGATGGCTGTACCATTCCCGAGATCGGGCGAATTGGGAGCTTTCTCCGTACGGTGCCGTCTTAAAGCACCGACGGCGCGGCCCTGGAACACAGTGTTCCAGGGCCGCTACCAAAGATGGCAATCCTGCCCTGCGAGGACTCTCCCGAATATGATCAGAAACCTTTGGCAAAGTCAGTGGGACTGAGCGGCTTTGTTGCGACAAAGAGGTCCAGAAACCCGCTGCTGGATTTATAGAAGATTATTTCAAAATGACATGATACATTGTCTTGGTTGCAAGACCTTGCAGAGGCCATCTGCTATGTTAGCGTGATACAAATACCTTGGTTATGTAAAACGAATCATTCAACAACCAACAGCCGTGAATAAAAGCCTTAATTATGCAAAGCTCCGAATTAACAGCGACAACCTATCGATCTGTTGATGAGATCGCCCCCACTGAATGGGCAAGCATCTTTCCTCCTGTTGCGGAAAACTACCATTTCTACAAAGTTATCGAAGCTGCTTTCCCCAACAAATATAAATTTTATTATGTGGCAATCCGTAAGAACTCCAGCATTGTGTGTCTTGTTCCCGCATTCGTCACAGAGTTTGCCATCGACACAACAATCAAAGGTCCTTTAAAGGATTTTACCCTCAAACTTAAAAAAAAATTTCCTCATTTTCTCGACCTTAAAATATTTATCTGCGGATCTCCCTTATCTAGCGGAAAACTGGGTGTGATCGACCAAGATCAACCGGAAATTGCCAAGGTCCTGAACAAAACCATCTCTTCGCTGGCCAAACTAGAGAAAATCAATATTCTTGCCTTCAAAGATTTTTATGAAACAGATACAAAATTTTTAGACCACCTTTTAGCTTATAACTTTCATAAAATGCACAGCTTCCCTTCAGTAAAACTCAAAATATGCTTTAAATCATTCGACGACTATCTTGCTTCACTGGGCAAGTCGACCCGCAAGAGCCTCAAAAAAAAATTTAAAAAAATTGATAGCCAGCCTCTCCTTGAAGTAGAAGTCCGAAATAATATTGGGGAATTAGCAAATGAGGTCCATCAACTTTATCTTAATACCCTTAAAAAAAGCGAAATTCAATTTGAAGTGCTACCCCAATCTTTTTTTGAACAGATTGCTATCCATATGCCTGCGGAGACGAAATTCTTCCTGTGGAAACTTAACGGAAGATTAGTTGCCTTTGATCTTTGTCTAGTGTCAAATCACCGGGTGATTGATGAATATATCGGTTTGGATTATGCGGTGGCCTATCAATATCATCTTTACTTTGACACCTATCGCATTGTTATAAGATGGTGTATCGAAAATGGCGTCCAGAGCTACGAAGCCGGCGATGCAAACTATGAAACTAAAAAACGTTTAGGTTTTACTTTTGTTTCGCAATACATCTACGCTAAACATAGAAATCCTATCGTCAACATTTTCCTTGGATTTTTGGGGCTTATAATCAGACCTGAAAATTTCGATCCTTTTCTAAAATCCATGAAGACTCATGGATCGCACAAAGAAACTTCCACGGGTTTAGGGATAGCTCATGTCTGATCATAAGAAAAAACTCACCCTGTCCGTGTTCTTGCTGATCATGTCCACCGATCTTATGGAGAGCCTGACCTCATTTTTGATGAAAAAAGGAGTGGTTTCCACCGAGCTCCTACCATTAAGTCTCGGCCATATCGCGCATTTTATCGTTGTGAATGCCGGCTCCCTTTTGATCTGGCTGGGTATTCTGACTTACCTTTTAAATTTCTTTTTGTGGATGCGCGTGCTTTCCAAATTAGACCTGAGCGTTGCGGTCCCGGTCGGCAGCACCAGTTATGTCATCGTTCCTTTGGTGGCCCACTTTTTTTTACATGAAATAGTGACGCCGGTAAGATGGCTCGGGATCTTTCTGATCATTCTCGGGATCTATTTTGTTTCGAGGAGTAAAACTCATGACGGCGGGACGGAAGTTCCGGACACTCTATGACCCTGGCCATCCTTTTCATTCTATTTTTCTGCGAGTTGTTTTCGGCCGCAAGTCAGATTTTTTTTAAGAAAGTGGCCGACCAAAACGGCCTTCATCATCCGCTTATTCATATCAAGGACTATGTTCATTTTGCCGCCGGGACTTTAAAACATCCTCTGGCGTGGGCTGGTCTGGGGATCATGATATTGAGCACGATCTTGTGGCTGATGGCGTTGTCGATGGGGGACCTAAGCCTTATTTTTCCGCTTGGGAGCATTCAATATATTTTGGTGCTCGTGGGGTCCAAGTTCTTTCTTTCCGAAAAAATAGACACCCTGCGCCTTCTCGGCACCGTTTTGATCATGAGCGGGATCATTGTGATCACGATAAGCTGATCCCTAAAGCAAACTGAAGTGATTTCTGAACCCAGCTTGGGAAAAAACGTTGCCCGTTCTGACCGTTATTTTGACATACGAAGAAATAGTCTGAGGCAGAAGTGTATCTTCCTTGATCTTGAGGGGGCGTTGTTAGCCATGATGTAGGCATAATTTTCTGAAGTTTACTTTAATTGCACCAGTGAAATCCCATTGTAAGTTAAAGGCTTAAAGATTAAAATGCGGTCGCCACAGTTGTTCCTATGCGACAAACAAATGTCGCAAAAATAAGCAAAGATAAAGATGGAAAAAACAGATGCTACGATCATAAAATTCAAAGGACGAAAAAGACATAATCTCAAAATCGTAGTTATTACGCTCATCCTCGTTGTGCTTGTGGCAAAAGTCATGATTTTTATTTCCGAAGAGAAAAACCTATACATTCCAGATAAAAAAGTTACTTTAACTCCTCAAAATATCAATCTTAATTATGAAGATCTTTATTTCAAAACAGAAGATGGGCAATCACTCAACGGTTGGTTCATTCCGACAAAAGGCGCAACCATCACCCTTTTGTATTGTAGCGGTCGCGGAGGTAATTTGTCAGATACGTTGCCACAAATAAGATTTTTCAATGGAATGGGAATAAACGTATTCGATTTTGATTATAGAGGTTATGGTAATAGTTCGGGTTCACCCAATGAGCAAGGTCTGTATAAGGATGTGCGAGCAGCCTATGATTTTCTTATTACTCGAAAAGATATTAACAAAGACAAAATTGTCGTCTATGGTAAGTCCTTAGGGGTTCCTATTGCTGCGGATTTATGCCTGAATCGAAAGGTAGTTGCAGCGATATTCGAAGGTAGTTTCCCTTCGCTTCGGACATACGTAAGCGACATGGGCGGATTTTTACCGATACAATGGCTTGTTTCTGAGAAATTTGACACAATATCGAGAGTGAAAAAGATCCATATTCCTAAGCTGATTGTGCATGGAATGGATGATGAGGTTGTTCCTTTTCCTGAGGGGCGTTTTATTTTCAACGAGGCGGCTCTCCCCAAAGAGTTTCTTCCGTATGATGGAGGGCACGATGATGATATATACATAACTTCGGATGCTTTCAAGGATAAACTGAACAAGTTTTTTCAACATTATGATATTTCCTCTACGTCTTCCCAAAAAACTGGGCCGGCGGAAAACTAAGCGTAATTTGCCCATTATTGACCAATAAATTCTCCCGATTCCCTACCAATTCACACAAAAAAAGGAGGACAATAAAAGTAACATTATTTTTGATGGTCAATGATGATATGATCCTGCCGGAACGGGTTAAATGTTCTGGGGGTCTAAACTAATGAAAGGAACGGTGCCGTGCGTAAATTCGTGATCGCATTTTTTGCTCTCGCTCTTACGCTCGGCGGGGTTTCCGCGACCGCCTATGCGACGAATTGTTACCAGGACAATTCGATCAATAAAACCGGGGATTGGTTTGCCACGCTCGGCAAAAAAGGGCTGGAAAAAAAACGGGTACTGATCGAGCGCAAGCACGATCGTATTGCGGCTTGCATTCAAAAAAAACAAGCCACGAATCTTTAAGATTTCTGGTTTTCAGCCAACTCCATTCTAAGCAAAAATTATAAATCCTTGAGAGTCAGTGTCGGTAAATGATTCCGGCTTCACTCGTAACCCGAAGGCCGCATAAAACCCGCCAGGGATTTATTTCCCGGCGGATTTTTTTGTATGAATGGGTACCGCCTTCCTCAATTGAAAAGTATCGGTACTGCATTGGCGAGGCTTTGGGAGTGATCGTGGACAGAGAAGATACGGCCGGATAGAGCTTCCCCAAGTAATCACTAATGGTTAGGGGTTACTTGGGGAAGCTCTAGAGGGGGCCGAGCGGCCTAAAGCCGTAAGGGGTACCGTCCGATATCTCTGGCAAATAAACTCAGACTATTGTCTTTTTGGAATATGGCCGATAGGATTATAGGAATAAACGGAGGAGAAAAATATGAGAAAGATATTTTTTGCATTATTGGCGATCACCTTTGTCAGCTCTCTGTGTTTTGCCGAAGAAGTCTCGGCTCCGGCCGGAACTGAGACTGTCACCGGCAGAATTGATTCGGTATCGACGACAGGAGAAAAGCCGCAGATGACGGTCCGGGGAGAGGATGGGGCTTTAACAGTTTTTTTGATAGCGCCCGATGCCACGATCATTGGTAAAGACGGAAACGTAACCACCTTGACCTGGATCAAGGGAAATAAAGCCTCCATGGCCTACACGTCGTCTCCGAATGGCGCTATCCGGACGGTAAGATCCATTAAAGTATTACCTGATTTTTAGAACGGTACCGGGTGCCTCCGGGACACCTGTCCCTTGGGTACCCAGAACCATTCGACAAGGTTAAGAGTTGGTTGCTGGGCCTCAGTGTTTCCGCCGCATTGACAATGCTGCTCTGGCAGCTCAATATGCGAGCCAAGACTAACGAGAGCGTGATCTCCGCTCGACAGAGGACTAATCCTTGAAAATACGATTTCCAATGATGCCAAAGCGTCTAAAGTCGTCCCAGATCCTTTTTTTCCTGGCTGTTCTTACCATCGCATTTGCCCTCCCCCTCCAAGCCGATACCCTTCATTTTAAAAAAGGAGGAACGGTCAGCGGCAAGATCATTTCTGAAGACGACCAATCCGTCACCGTCGAAGAACAACTCGGCTCTTTCGGCGTTTCTCGGATGAAATATCAAAAAGCTAACATCGCGCGCGTCGAGCGGGAAGCAGCTTCCGACGAGAAAAACAGCGCGGTGTCAAACACCGAACTAGATTCCGGTGTTAAGTATTCAGCCCATAGCCTCGGAGGGATCACGAGTGAGGCTTATTACAAAAGCGGGCAAATAAAAGTCGAGGGGGTATTCAAACGAGGAAAGCCCATGGGGTTGATCAAGACCTATTACGAAAACGGGCGCCTAGAAAGCGAGGGAGTTTACACCGGCGGAATGGAAGAAGGCGTGTTTAAGTTTTATTACGACAGCGGGAAATCGAAATCCGAGGTCACTTACAACAACGGAAAACCCGAAGGATTGATCAAGACCTATTACGAGAACGGACAATTAGAAAGCGAGGGAGTCGAAAAGGACGAAAAGAAAGAGGGGGTGCTTAAACTTTATTACGACAACGGAAAATTGAGATCCGAGGGAGTTTACGAGGATGGAATTCTGGAAGGAGCGGTCAAGAATTATGACGAGGACGGGAAATTGAAATCAGAGATCACTCATAAAAACGGAAAACCTGAAGGGTTGATCAAGACTTATCACCCGAACGGAAAATTAGAAAGCGAGGGAGTTTACGAGAACGGGAAGCCCCAAGGATCCGTTAAGCATTATGACGAATATGAGCAATTGAAATTCGAGGAGATCCACACGGACGGAAAACCCGACGGGTGGCTTAAAACTTATTACGAAAACGGACAATTAGAAAGCGAGGGAGTTTACGAGAACGGGAAAAAAGAGGGGACCGTTAAGCTTTATTACGACAGCGGGAAATTGAAATCCGAGGGGGTTTACAAGGACGGACAACCGGATGGGTGGGTTAAGACCTATTACGAAAATGGAGAATTAGAAAGCGATGGAGTTTACAAGAATGGAGAAAAAGAAGGGGCCGTTAAGCTTTATTATGGCAACGGACGCTTGAAAAGCGATGAGGTTTACAAGAACGGAAAAACCGACGGATTGATCAAGACTTATTACGAGAACGGACAATTAGAAAGCGAGACAATTGTAAGGGATGGTAAGATCGATGTAGTGGTAGCTCAGTTTGACAAAGACGGCAACTTGAAACGGTAAAACAAACGATCCCTGCCATCCTTCAACGATCCCCCCACTCTCAAAAGGATTCCCGGTGGCTTTTTTACCTTAAATGGGTAGAATAAACCCCTGTTTTGAGGACAAGACCCGGAGAAAGGTTCGCTCGGGCACGTCATTTCATTTTTATTTTAAAAGGAGTTCCCCATGTATCGAGAACAGATCAAAGTGTTGGATTGCACGATCCGCGACGGCGGTTTGATGAACAATCACGATTTCGACGACCGTTTTGTCCGTGCGATCTTCAAGGCGGTTTCCGAGGCCGGCATCGATTATATGGAGATCGGCTACAAAAATTCCAAAAAACTTTTTCCCGGGGACAAATACGGCGCCTGGAAATTCTGCTCCGATGAGGACATCCGGAAAGTCACGGAAGGGATCCCCACGAAGACCAAGATCTCGGTCATGGTGGACGTGGACCGCGTTGACATGAACGATATCAAGCCGAAAAAGGAAAGTCCGGTGAGCATGATCCGTACGGCGTGCTATGTCAAAGATGTGGACAAAGCGATCGCCATGGCCAACCAGTTTGCGGACAAGGGCTACGAGACCGCGGTGAACCTCATGGCGATCTCGAAGGTCCTTGAGGTGGAACTGACCGAATGCCTCACCCAGCTTGAAAAGGAGTGCAAATGCAACGTGGTGTATCTGGTCGACAGTAACGGCGCGCTTTACCAGGAGACTGTCGAGTACCTGATCAAGAAGGCCAAAAGCATCATCAAGACCAAGGAGATCGGCCTCCACGCACACAACAACCAGCAGCTGGCCTTCGGCAATACGATCGAGGCCATCATCCACCAAGCGAACTATCTGGACAGCACGATTTTCGGCATGGGACGCGCGGCCGGGAACTGCCCGACCGAGCTCCTACTGGGCTTCCTCAAAAATCCGAAATTCGATATCCGTCCCATCCTGGACGTGATCTCCAAAGAGATGATCCCGCTAAGCAAGAAGGTCGAATGGGGCTATGTGATCCCTTACGCCATCACCGGGATCCTGGACGAGCACCCCAAATCCGCGCTGGAGCTTCGCGAGAGTGACCGGAAAGATAATTTCCGCGAATTTTATGACAGTTTCGCGGGTAGCTCCGAGGTCGAATAGTACCGCATCTTATTTGAAATTAGGGGTATGCGGTGCAATACTGCCCAAGTCTTTATTTTTACTTTATAAATGGCGACTTGGACTGTATTTGTTATCCTTCGAATTTTTATTTGAGAACAAGTGCTGTTGACTCCTAAAAATTAAAGGGAGAATAGTATAAACGTGCCGTTGGAGAAATTCCGCCGTAAACCGATGCTCGGGATCCTACGGGGGATCACGCCTTCGGAATGGGAGCCGCTCTTCGAAACGATCATCGCTGGCGGCCTTGAGACCATTGAGATCACGATGAATACAAAAGGCGCGGCCGGACTCATTAAAAATGCCGTCATGCGTTACGGCAAGCGGCTGATGATCGGAGCAGGAACCGTTCTCACCGTGAAAGATCTTGAAACCGCGCTCCAGGCCGGTGCCACCTTCATCGTAAGCCCCGTCGTCGTCCCGCCCGTGATCGAATACTGCGCCAGGCACAAGATCCCCGTTTTTCCCGGAGCGCTTGGCCCCCAGGATATCTACGAGGCGTGGCAGGCCGGAGCCACCATGGTCAAGGTCTTCCCCGCGGGATGTTTCGGCCCGGATTATTTCAAGGAGATCAAAGGCCCGTTCCCTCAGATCGAACTTTTGGCATGCGGCGGGGTGACACCGGGAAATATGAAAGATTATTTTAAGAACGGCGCGAGCGCGGTCGCGGTAGGCTCCAGCGTTTTCCGCAAGGACTGGCTCGTCTCCAAAAAATTCCCCCTCATCCGAAAAAAGATCCAAGCCTACCTCAAGGCCCTCCCCTAGCGTTTTTTAGAAGAATTTCCAAGGGATCCCTCATCGCCGTTCGTTTTTCCACGCCGGGGAAAAACGAGCGGCGTTGAAAGATTCCAGGAAATTTCGCCGCTTAATTTTTTTGGAAATGCGGGAATTGTAGGCTAGCGCTTTTTCTTGGGTTTCTTTGAACCAGTAAGGATACTGTCCTTCGTTTCCCCTTCGATCCGGCGGATCTCGTCGCGATAGCGGGCGGCCTTGTCAAATTCGAGGGCCCGGGCGCAGGCTTCCATGCGGGTCTTGAGGAACGCCAGATAGTTCTTGGACTCGTATTCTTTCCCGGATTCGTGGACGACGTCGTGAACGAATTCCTCGGCCTTTTTCCACTGCTCGATCCCGTCCTTGATCTCTTTTTGGATCGAGACCGGCGTGATCTTGTTCGCTACATTGTAGTCCGCCTGGATCTTACGGCGCCGTAAGGTCTCGTCGCTCGCCCGCTTCATGGAATCCGTCACCTTATCGCCATACATGATCACCTTACCGTTAATGTGACGCGCGGCCCGTCCCGCGATCTGAATGAGCGAGACGTCGCTCCGGAGAAAACCTTCTTTGTCCGCATCGAGCACCACCACCAGCGACACTTCCGGAAGATCCAGCCCTTCGCGCAAAAGGTTCACACCGATCACGCAATCGTATTTCTTGAGCCGGAAATCACGGAGGATCTCGACCCGTTCGAAGGCGTCGAATTCCGAATGGATGTAATTCACTTTGATCCCGAGCTCTTTAAGATAACGGCTCAGGTCTTCGGCCATTTTCTTGGTGAGCGTCGTCACGATCGTCCGTTCGGACTTTTCCGCCCGCGCCCGGATCTCCGCGATCAGATCGTCGATCTGCCCCTCGGTCTTTCGGACCTCGATCTCGGGATCCATAAGTCCCGTCGGGCGAATGATCTGCTCCGCCACTTCCTGTACGCGACCCATCTCATAAGGCCCCGGCGTTGCGGAGACATAAAGACATTGATGAAGCTTCGCTTCAAATTCCGGGAACCGGAGCGGCCGGTTATCGAGGGCCGAGGGCAAACGGAACCCGTGATCGACCAGGACCTTCTTGCGCGAAGCATCGCCGTTGAACATGCCGCGGATCTGCGGCACGCTTTGATGCGACTCGTCGATGATCACAAGAAAATCCTTGGGAAAGTAATCGATCAGCGTGTAAGGCGTGGAACCCGGCGCGCGACCGGACAGATGGCGCGAATAATTCTCAACGCCGGAGCAATAGCCGACTTCCTTGAGCATCTCCAGATCATACTGCGTGCGCGATTCCAGACGCTTGGCCTCAAGGTCCTTGCCTTCGGCCGCGAGCTTTTTGACATGTTCTTTCATTTCCTGTTCGATCGACACGATCGCGGCCTCGAGGCGGTCCCCAGGCGTCACAAAATGCTTGGCCGGATAGATGGCGAGCTTTTCGATCTCGTGGATCGCGGTCAGCTTCACAGGATCCAGAAGCGTAATGCGCTCAATGGCTTGTGGCCCGAAATCGATGCGATAAGGATTTTGTCCGTAGGACGGAAGAAGATCGATCCTGCCGCCGCGCACGCGGAATGTCCCGCGCCGGAGTTCGGTCTCGACCCTTTCATATTGGAGACTAATCAGGCTCGAGAGAAATTTGTCGCGGTCCGCGAGCTCGCCCTTGGTAATCGTGATAAGAAGCCCCTGCCAATCCTCCGGCGCGCCGAGACCATAAATACAGGAAACGCTTGAGACGATGATGCAGTCCTTTCGCGAGAGAATGGAACTGGTAGCGGAAAGCCGCAGGCGATCGAGGTCTTCATTGATCGAGGCGTCCTTTTCGATGTAGGTGTCCGTGTGCGGGATGTACGCCTCGGGCTGGTAATAATCGTAATAGGACACGAAGTATTCGACGGCATTTTCGGGAAAGAATTCTTTGAGCTCGGAATAAAGCTGGGCCGCGAGGGTCTTGTTGTGGGAGATCAAAAGGGTGGGCTTGCCCAGTTGGGCGATCACATGCGCCATTGTGAAGGTCTTCCCTGAACCCGTCACGCCTTTGAGGACCTGTTCTTTTTTTCCGGCCCGGAATCCCGCGACCAGTTGCTCGATCGCCTGGGGCTGGTCCCCCTTCGGCGTCATGGAAGAAACAAGTTCGAATTCGGTCATCTCATCCTCGCTTGAACACCCTAGGTGTGTTCAGGGTGGGTTTCAATCGATAAGGAGGGAGAAATCAACGGCTTTGACGGAATGGGTCAGGGAACCGACCGAGATGGTATCGACCCCGGCGGCGGCGAACTTGCGGACATTCTCGAGCGTGATGCCGCCCGAGGCCTCAAGGAAAATGCCCGGGGTTTCCTTGCGGACGATCTCGACCGCGCGTTGGGCTTCCTTAGGCGAAAAATTATCAAGCAGCATGACTTTGGGACCAAGGCCGATCGCTTCCCAGAGTTCGCCGAGACTCCGCACTTCGATCTCGAACGCCCCCGGATGACGCCGGAGTTTCTTGAGGTCCCCGTGGATCCTGTGGTTCTCCTTGACCATGATGAACTCGTCCAGGCCCTGGCGGTGATTGTGACCGCCGCCAACCTGAACGGCCACCTTCTCCAATTCGCGCCAAAGGGGCGTGGTCTTGCGCGTGTCCAGGATGAGCACCGGATACTTTTTGACACGGTCGACGAACTGGCGCGTCTTGGTCGCGATCCCCGAAAGATGACCGATGAAATTCACGAGCGTCCGCTCGGCCTTGAGGATCGACCGGATGTTCCCGCGCATTTTGAAAGCGATCTTCCCCGGACGAAGTTGGCCGCCATTATGCACCCGGAAATCGAGCTTCACTCCCCGGTCCACGATCTTGAAGATCTCCCTCACAAGCCGTTCGCCGCAGAAAATACCCCGGGCCTTGGCGATCACGCGGGCTTCGCCCCGGGCGTGGGGCGGAATCAGCAGATTCGACGTGATATCCCCATGTCCGGCGTCCTCATGAAGAGCTTCTTTGAGGAAGCCCAGCGTCCGGCGCGATACCGGCAAGGGATGCCCGGGAAAACCGCCCTCAGAAACTGGCGAATTGGGTCTTGTAGGATACGAGAAGCTTTTTCGCATCGGCGAGTTTCTCTTTCTCTTTTTCAAGGATCTCTTTCGGCGCTCTTCCGGCGAAAGAAGGGTTCTCCACTTTCTTACGGATCGTCTCTATCCACTCTTCGGTCTCCCGGATCTTTTTCTGGAGCCGTTTCTTTTCTTCTTCGGGATCCAGGATCCCTTCGAGCGAGATAAAAATATCAAAAGCGGCGAAAGAAGCCGCCGCCATCGTGCTTTTTTTCTTGAACTCCCGCACACATTGAAGTTCCGCGAGCCGGCCCAGGACTTTTACCTCGCGTTCGAAAGCGCGCACGGTCTCAAGCGTCCCCGGCTCTTTGCAAACAATGACGGCGGTAAGTTTATCCGTCGGCGCGATCTGAAAACGGACCCGAAGGTCGCGAATGCCGCTTACCGCGTCCTGCAAAAGTCCGATAGCTTTCTGCGCTTTTGCGTCGTGGAATTTCTTGTCCTCTTCATGCGGCCAAGAAGCGAACAGGATGGTTTCGGGCCAAGCCTTGGCATCCGCGGCTTTTTGTTTGAATGTCTGCCAGATCTCTTCGGTGATGAACGGCATAAAGGGATGCAGGAGCCGGAGCGTTCGCTCGCAGACGAAGAAAAGGACTTTCTGCGTTTGCAATTTAAGCTTGTTGTCATTGGACTGGACCATCGGCTTGGCAAGCTCGATATACCAGTCGCAAAAATCGTCCCACACAAGATGATAGAGCTCAGTCGCGGCCTGCGCGAGTCCGAACTGGGAAAGAAGGCGCTCGATCTCGACGGTTTTCTCCTCGAACCGGGAAAGGATCCAGCGGCTCGGAAGCGAAAGTTTCTCCTCTTTGAATTGCCCGGGATCCGCGGAGGCAGCCTCGAGATCTTTGATCTGCATTAGCACAAACCGGCAGGCGTTCCACACCTTATTCGCGAAATTACGGCCCACTTCGAATTTTTCGCGGGAAAGATAAACATCCTGCGCGGAAAGCATCACAAGACTGAAGCGGAGGGCATCGGCCCCCATCTCTTCGATCATTTCCAGCGGATCGATGGAATTCCCGAGTGATTTGGACATCTTGAGCCCGGTCACCGCGCGGACCGTGCCGTGGATATTCACGCGGCCGAACGGGACCTCGCCCATGAATTCCAGGCCCGCCATGATCATGCGCGCCACCCAGAAGAAAATGATCTCCGGCGCCGTCACAAGGTCCGAGGTTGGATAGAATTTTTTCAGGTCTTCAGTTTTATCGGGCCAGCCGAGCGTCGAAAATGGCCAAAGCCATGAAGAGAACCAGGTGTCGAGAACGTCGGGATCTTGCTGCAGGTTCGTCCCGTGACAATGAGGACATTCCGTAGGCGTCTCTCGGCTAACAACAACACCTCGCATACCGCTAATTTCTGATGGCCCCTGGTCTAACGATCGACAATTCTGGCAATACCACGCCGGGATCTGATGTCCCCACCAGATCTGACGGGAAATGCACCAGTCACGGATCCCGCGCAGCCAGTTCAAATAGACCTTGGTCCAGCGGTCGGGATAAAAGACTGTCTTGCCCTGCTCGTGCGCCCTGAGCGCCTTCTCGGCCAGCGGCTGCATCTTCACGAACCATTGCTTGGAAAGGTAAGGTTCCACCACCGTGTCGCAACGATAGCAGTGTCCGACCGCATGCAGATGCGAATCGCGGCGGACAAAAAACCCCTGCGCTTCCAGGTCCTGGAGTATCTTTTTACGCGCCTCGAAGCGGTCCATGCCCTTATACGGGCCGCCGTTTTCGTTGATCTTCGCGTCCGGCGTCATGACATTGATCTGCTGGAGTTTATGCCGGTGCCCCATCGCGAAATCGTTCGGGTCATGCGCGGGCGTCACTTTCACGATCCCGGTGCCGAATTCGGGGTCCACGAATTCATCGGCGATCACCACGATCTCGCGGTTCACCAGCGGAAGCACGACTTTCTTTCCGATCAGGTGTTTGTAGCGCGAATCGTTCGGATGTACCGCCACCGCCGTATCGCCCAGCATAGTTTCGGGACGGGTTGTCGCGACCACGATATGGTCCTCGCCCATTTTTTCGTAGGGGCCTTGCTTTCCCGGGATCGGATACTTGATGTAATAAAGCCCGCCTTGCACGTCCTTGTGGGCGGCTTCTTCATCTGAAAGCGCGGTCTGGCAGCGCGGGCACCAGTGGATGATGTAATTCCCGCGATAGATCAGTCCGCGTTCATAAAGCGTGACGAAGACCTCGCGCACGGCCTTAGAAAGCCTTTCATCCATCGTGAACCGTTCGCGTGTCCAGTCGCAGGAAGCCCCGAGCCGGCGGAGCTGACGCGTAATGGTCGAGCCGTGCTCGTTCTTCCATTTCCAGACTTCTTTGAGGAACGCTTCCCGGCCGAGGTCCCAGCGGGTTTTCTTTTCCTTGGCGAGCTTCTTCTCAACAACATTTTGCGTCGCGATCCCCGCATGGTCCACGCCAGGGACCCAAAGCGTGTCGCGGCCCTTCATGCGGTTCCACCGGATGAGAATGTCCTGGATGGAACTGTTGAGTGCGTGACCCATGTGCAGGATCCCCGTCACATTGGGCGGAGGAATGACAATGACATAAGGCCGGGACTCGGGACTCGGGACTCGGGACTCGTCACTCGCGGGACGGAAATAGCCCTTCGTTTCCCAGAGACGGTACCACTTCGCCTCGACTTGCTTGGAGTTGTATTGTTTGTCTAGATCCATATTAAATAAGGATGCGGGATGGAGGATGATGGATGATGTAAAAACAGGTTTTCCAATATCCTACATCCGTCATCCTACATCCTAGCTTTAGCCTTTATGCAGTTTATACTCGATCGCTTCGACGAGGGCTTTCCAGCTGGCTTCGATGATGTTCTCGTGAACCCCGACCGTGGTCCAGCTCCTGTCCTTGTCCTGGAATTCGATGAAGACGCGCACTTTGGCGGCGGTCCCGGCCTCGGAATTGACGACGCGCACTTTATAATCCGTCAGGTGGATCTCGGAGATCAACGGGAATGAACGGCCGAGCGCTTTGCGGAGCGCGGAATCAAGCGCATTCACAGGGCCGTCCCCTTCCGCGGATTCGAAATGCTCCGCACCTTTGGCCGTCACCGTCACGTCCGCGATGGAACGAGGGGTCCCTTTGCCGATATTCTCGGTGCGGACCGAAATATCGTTGACCGTAAAAAACGGTTTGAACTTCCCGAGAAGTTTTTGCACCAAAAGCTCGAAGCTCGCTTCCGCGGCCTCGAATTGGTAACCTTCATATTCCAGGCGCTGGATCTCCGCAAGGATCTTCTTGGCCTCCGGCGAATCCTTTTGGAACTTCATCTCGAGTTCCTTGGCCTTGATCATGATATTGGTCTTCCCGCCGAGTTCGGAGACGAGATAACGGCGATAATTCCCGACCGCTTTCGGCTCGACATGCTCGTAGGTTTTGGCATTCTTTACCATCGCATTAATGTGAACGCCACCCTTATGCGCGAAGGCGGAACGGCCCGTGAAGGGCTGATTATTCATGAGCGGCATATTGCAGACCTCGGCCACATAATGGGAAAGCGCTGTGAGTTCCTTCAATTTTTTCGGAGGAAAACACGGGAAACCCATTTTGAATTGCAGGTCCGGGATGATACTCGCAAGATTCGCGTTGCCGCACCGCTCGCCGTAGCCGTTGATCGTCCCCTGCACCAGGACACATCCCTCGCCCACGGCCTGGATGGAATTGGCGACGGCGAGCTCGGAATCATTGTGACAATGGATCCCGAGCGGCTTTTTCACGGAACGTTTCACTTTGAGGATCGCGTGACGGATCTCATGCGGCAGCGTGCCGCCGTTCGTGTCGCAAAGCGTAAGGTTATTCGCACCCGCCTTCGCAGCCTGCTGGAGCGTTTTCAGCGCGTATTCCGGGTTCGTCTTGAAACCGTCAAAGAAATGTTCCGCGTCATAGATCACTTCGATCTTCCTATCTTTAAGATAAGCAACCGTCTCGTAGATCATGAGGAGATTTTCTTTGAGCGACGTTTTGAAGACCTCGGTCACGTGCATATCCCAGGATTTCCCGAAGATCGTCACGACTTTCGTCCCGGCATCAAGCAGCGCCTTGATCTGGGCATCGTCTTTGACTTTCGTAAGGGCCCGGCGCGTGGAACCGAATGCCGCGATCTTGGAACGCTTGAGTCCGGCCTTTTTGACCATCGCGAAAAATTCCATGTCCTTGGGATTCGAGCCCGGCCAGCCGCCTTCGATGTAGTGGATTCCGAACTGGTCCAATCGCTTGGCGATCAATACCTTGTCATGCGAAGACAGACTGATTCCTTCCGCTTGGGAACCATCACGGAGGGTGGTATCGTAAAAGAGTACTTTTTTAGTCATAAGTTGTCCCACTGCTTTGTTATTCCCACTGTAGTTACTTGCTCCCGTTTCACACACCCGGTGTGAAATATCGGGCTCCCAAATCACACACCGGGTGTGTGTAGGGTGCTACATTTTATTTTTTCCCGAGCCCAAACGCCTTATGGATCACCTTAGCGGCGAGTTTGCCTTTGTCGCCGGCGACCACAACGGAGATCTTGATCTCGGAGGTTGAGATCATGTCGATATTGATCTTGTTCTTGGCCAGGGTCGAGAACATTTTGGACGCGATCCCGGAATGCGAGCGCATGCCGATCCCGACGATGGAAACCTTCGCAATATTCTCATCACAAGTCACGTTCGTGGCACCGACATTTTTCATCGCCGCCTTCACGACCTTCAGGGCCTTCACAAGCTCATTCTTGAAAACGGTGAAGGAAATATCCGTGGAATTCGTCTGCGTCTTGTTCTGGATGATCATATCCACGTTCACATTCGCGTCCGCCAGGGTCTGGAACACCTTGGCCGCCACGCCCGGACGGTCCGAGACACGGAACAGGGTGATCTTGGCTTCATCTTCCGCTAATGCGACACCGCTCACAACGACTTCTTCCATGGCCTTATTCTCCTTCGTGATAAGAGTTCCTTTGTGGTCGTTCTGGGAATTACAGACCCAGATCGGCATGTTAAATTTTTTTCCGACTTCGATCGAACGGGAGTGCATGACCTTGGCGCCCAAGGACGCGAGTTCCAGGATCTCATCATACGTGACCCTGTCCATTTTCTGAGCTTCCGGGATCACTCGCGGGTCCGCAGTGTAAATTCCGTCCACGTCCGTGTAGATCTCGCAATGCTTTGCCTTGAGAGCCACCGCAAGGGCCACGGCCGTGAGGTCCGACCCGCCGCGCCCAAGCGTTGTGATCTCGCCCGAAGGCGTCTGGCCCTGGAACCCGGCCACGATCACGATCTTCCCCTGCGCGAGGGCTTGTTTGATACGGTCCGCGCTGATGTTCTGGATGCGGGCCTTGCTGTGGAATTCATCCGTGATGATCCCCACCTGCGAACCCGTAAAGGAAACCGCCTCATGGCCAAGTTTATGGATCGCCATGGCGAGAAGTGCGATCGAGACCTGCTCCCCGGTCGAAAGGAGCATATCCATTTCGCGCTCTTGGGGATCTTTATTGATCTGGTCCGCGAGCGTGATGAGGTCATCGGTCATATCGCCCATGGCGGAAACGACCACGACGACCTTGTTCCCCGCCTGTTTCGTTTTGATCACGCGCTGAGCGACTCTTAAGATTTTTTCCGCGTTGGCGACCGAAGAGCCGCCGTACTTCTGAACAATGAGTGACATCTTTGAATCTCCTGAAAACACTTTTAAATTATATGCAACTCTAAAAAAGGAAGCGCGTTGGGGACTCGGGACTAGGGACCCGTTTTGGGCTTCACGAATCCCGAGTCCCGAGGAACGAGTCCCGCAAAAATCATCCCGCCTTGGTCATGAAAAAAGGCATCAGTTCCGTGGTTTTATTAAATTTCACTTCGGAGGTCTTGGCCGCGATCTCCGAGAACCGTTCGATCTCATCGGCCATGATGTTCTTGCCGGTTATGGCGAACGGGACGCTATCGCGAACGATCTCTTTCATTTTCCAGAGCGTCGCGTGAGCCGGCGTGACGAGCAGGCGCGACTCTTTGGAGCGCTCAAGATATTTTCGGATCTTGGAAAGCACAAAGAAATCGATTCCCTCGATCGCCGAGACCTTATTTTTCACTTCTCCGGTCCGGGCGGCTTCCTCGGGAGTATGGAGATAGAGACACACAAAATCCTTTTCCTCAAGCGCGTCGATCGCCACCTTCGAGATCTTGTCATAAAAGACCGAAGGCTCCTCCCCCTCCGCCTTAACGTCCATGACCGTGAGTCCCGCCATGCGTCCCATGCCCTTGGCGTATTCACGGGCGGCGACCATCGCGCCGCCAGAGATGTCAAAACATTCGCGAAAAGGCTTCAGGACCGGCTTCTTGCCCTGGCCCCACAGCCAGATCATGTTCGCGGGGTTCTCGCCGAGGTCCACGCGCACCTGGTTGATCTCATGGTCCTGCAAAAGAAGTCGGGCATCGAACATCAATTTCCGCATCAATTCCTCACCCGGGCCCTTCGGCAGCACGTCTTCGATCTTTTCGCCGATCACGCTCTCTGGAGGTTGGGTCTTCGCAGACAACGCGTCAAATCCGTTCGCGTCCTTGATCACCGCGATATGCCGGTGTCCGGACCCCGAGAAGAATCGTACAAAATCGTTCGCGACCTTTTTATTCAGGAAATTCACGAGCGCCTTGGCCTCTTTGGTACTCAGGGCCCCGGCGGTCGGATCGGCCAGCAGTCCCGCCGCCTCGGTGATAAAATTCATGCAGAACGCAACTTCCTTGTCGTCCAGCGTCAATTCCTTATCGGCGGCCTCAAGCGGCCCGCGACCCGTGTAAAGCTTCGACGCGTCGTAGCCCAAAAGATTGAAGAGACTGACGTCCGCGGAAGGCGGCAAACGATCGGAGACAAGCTTCGCCGTCCCGACCTTGCCGTTCTTCGCGAAAAAGTTCAGGTTCGGGATCTTGGCCGCCTCCAAAGGAGTTTTTCCTCCGAGTTCTTCAGCCGGATGATCCGCAGCGCCCGCGAGAACCACGACAATGGATTTCATCAGATAACCTCCTTTACGGCATCGAGAGTGGATTTCACCTTGATGACAGGATCTTCAAAACTGAGCGCGAAATCGGGATCCTTCAACCCCGCACCCGTAAGCGTGATCACGATCCGGGATCCCTCTTTGAAAAACTTCTTTTTTGCGAGATGGATCACGCCCGCGACCGGCGCGCAAGACGCCGGTTCCGCGAAGACGCCTTCGCGCTCCGCGATAAAACGATAAGCTTTCGTGATCTCCTCATCCGTCACACTATGGATCAGCCCGCCCGATTCGTCACGCGCAGCCACAGCGCCCTGCCAACTCGCGGGATTCCCGATGCGGATCGCGGTCGCAAGGGTTTCCGGCTTCTCCACCGGATGCCCGAGCACGATCGGCGCTGAACCCGCCGCCTGGAACCCGAGCATCTTCGGTAATATTTCGGATTTCCCCGCTTTTTTGTATTCCTTGTAGCCTTTCCAGTAAGCCGTGATGTTTCCCGCGTTGCCGACCGGGATCGCGTGATACTCTGGCGCGTCCCCGAGATCGTCGACGATCTCAAACGCCGCAGTCTTCTGTCCCTCGATGCGGTACGGATTGATGGAATTCACAAGCGTGATCTTGCCGTCCTTTGTCATTTCTTTGACGAGCTCGAGCGCCTTGTCAAAATTTCCCTCGATCATGATCACCTTCGCACCGTAGCGGTACGCCTGCAGCAGCTTCCCTTTCGCGATCTTCCCTTCCGGGATCAACACGAAACATTTCAGTCCGCAACGGCACGCGTAAGCCGCGGCGGAAGCGGACGTGTTGCCGGTCGAGGCGCACATCACGGCCCTGGAGCCCGCTTCGACCGCTTTGGAGATCGCCATCGTCATCCCGCGGTCCTTGAACGAACCTGTCGGGTTCAGGCCCTCGAATTTATAATAGATCCGGACGTTCTTCAGACCGAGCTCGAGAGGTAGGGCTTCCGCGAGAATGAGCGGGGTGTTGCCTTCATTGAGCGAAATGATCGGCGTCTTGTCCGTAACCGGAAGATATTCCTGGTAGCGTTCGATGATCCCGATCTTTTTGACCGCGTATTTCCCCATACTTTTACGCCTCTTCGATGCGAATGACCTGGATCCTGCCCTTGATGCAGGACATGCCGTCGATCTCGCGTATCGCGGCCCTCAGGTCTTTTTCGTGAGTATCATGCGTTAAAAGAATGAGCGGCACCACGCGCCCGGCGCTGCGTTCGCGCTGCATCACATCCGAGATGCTGATCTTGTGTTTTCCGAGGATCTTCGAGATGTTCGCCAGCACGCTGGGCCTGTCGACTACATAGAACCGCAAGTAATAACGCGACAGGATCGAAAAAATGCTCTTCACCGGAATGGTTTTCCCGAGCGCGCGTACCATAAACCGGTCCTCCGCAGGCCCCGTGGTCCCGGCCTTCGCGATGTCCACCAGGTCCGCGATCACTGCGCTCGCGGTCGGGTGCGGCCCCGCCCCGCGTCCGTAAAAGAGTACGTCCCCCACTTCGTCACCGCGCATCAGGATCGCATTGAACGATCCGTTCACGTTCGCGAGGATGTGCGAATTCGGCAAAAGCGTCGGCTGGACGCGCGCTTCCATGCCCGTCCCCGACCTTTTGGCGATCGCGAGCAACTTGATCGTGTATCCGAATTCCTTGGCAAAGGCAATGTCATCGCTGGAGATCTCGGTGATCCCTTCGCAGTAGATGTCCTTGATCTTCACCTTCCCACCAAAGGCGAAACGCGCAAGGATCGCGAGCTTGTGCGCGGCATCGTGCCCGCTCACGTCAAGAAAAGGGTCCGCCTCGGCAAAACCCAGCTTTTGGGCGCCGGCTAGTGCCTCCGCAAAACTCGTGCCCTTGGCGGTCATCTGAGTCAGGATATAATTCGTGGTTCCGTTGATAATGGCGTGCACCGAATCGATACGGTTCGCCGCAAGGCCTTCCCGGAGCGCCTTGATGCACGGGATCCCGCCGCCGACGCTCGCCTCAAAACAAAGCCAGCGTTTCATCCGGTGAGCGAGCTCGAAGATCTCATCGCCGTATTCGGCCAGAAGCGCCTTGTTCGCGGTCACCACATGCTTGCCGTTTTTGAGCGCTTCCTTGATCAATTGGCGAGCGACCGTCGTGCCGCCGATCAATTCCACCACCACATCAATGGACGGGTCCCGCACTACCGCGAAAGCGTCCTTGGTCATGATGCTTTTCGGAGGATGGACCTTTTTATTCCGCTCGGGATATTTCTCCGCGATCTTGGTGAGCTCGAAAGACACCCCCAGCTGGCGAGCGAACAAAGCCTTCTTCGCCGCAAGGATCTCATAGAGTCCGGTGCCGATCTGTCCCAGTCCGAGAAGTCCGATCTTGATCTTTTTCATTTTTCTCCTGAGCAAACGTCCTAAGTTCAGTGGTGACAAAACCTTAAGAAAGTCGGGGCAGCACTGATTCTCATTGATTGAAAATTATAAGGTAATCAGTGCAGTCCTGGCTACCTTCAATTTCTCATAAAAGCCAGGGCAGTATATCCCACCCCCAAGTAAAAATCAAACAGCCCTTCCTTGGATAAGAAAGGAACTCGTCACTGGGGACTCGGGAATCGTGAAAATGAGGAACCAAGAACAAGTCCCGAGGTGCGAGTCCCGTTTCCATTTAAATTTACTTTAAAAGCGGTTTATGTATACTATTTCCCCTGTTCTTCTAAATTTACAAAACAAGGGGCTGGCACATGAAAAAGACATACCTCGTAATGTTTGTTCTTTTGGCGGCTGTAACCCAACTCGGCATGGCACGATCCGGCCAGTATGACGAAGACGCGCGCGCGCAGGAAAAGCTCCAGAAACAAACGGACCAAGAGACCCAAGTCCCTGAAAAGAGCCACCCTGCGAAAAATTTCGCGACTGGCGTTAAAGAAATGACGGTGGATAATGTGAAAGACACCTTGAGTGACACAGGCTCATCCACCCTACATGAGAAGCCGGTGGTCGGAACTTTGGACGGAACGCAACAGGCCGGAGAGAAGGTCGTTGATAACACCATCAAGGGCGTCAAAAAGGTCGCGTCCCTCGGCTACGCGAAGGATGACAGTTATGAGATCGAACAAGCCGAGAAGGGCTCCGGCGACGCCGCCAAGATCAAACTCTTCAAATTTTAGTAAGACCAAAGACTAACCGTTATAAAATAAAAAGGGACAGGCAAAAACCTGTCCTTTTTTATTGGGCCTATCGTCCGATGACCGTAGTCTGATTAGAGATTGAACTGCAGGTCATCAGGGGCTTGGAACAAGCCCGAGGAAAGTTGTTAGCGGTCCTTGCGGGCGGCATAGCCGAAATTTAAAAAGTACCGCCTCCAGGACTTTTCGGTAGAACCAAATTCGTTCTTCCCAAAGAAATAATCCACCAGCGCTTCCCTCATCCGGGCCACTTCTTTGAGACGGGAACCCCCTGGATTGCAGCTCAAGGTGAGATCGGCCAATTCAAGTGCGCGCTCAAAGGCCTTTTGGGAATGCGCCTCGTTGTGTTTTGCTTTCCAATTCAGGGCCCTTTCCACTTCACTTCCGATATTGGCCATTTGATCAAGAAAAGGCATCCGTTCCCAACGTCCTGCGGCAAGGTCCCGGTGCTGATAGGTCATAGTTGGATCCTTTTGTTAACAATCTCTGCGATCTTATGGCGGATCTCACGGCTATCGACACCCCGACTTCTATTCCCTTGCAAAGGACGGATATTGATCATGGAATCGTACTCGAGAAAATCCTCCCCTTGCATCTCCGGATAAAGGTTGATCCCCCAAAGATCTTTTTGCTTGGAACCCTCCTGGAGAAAAAGAGCTTCGAGATCGGAATGAAGTTCGGCATCAAGAGCGATAAGTTCCTTCTCAATATCCACAACGGCCTTGACCATATCGCCGAACGTAGAAGACGCCATCTGCTTTAATTCTTCGAGTGTAAATGTTTCCGTGACAATTTTCATAAGAACTCTCTGATCAGAGATTGAACTGCAGGTCGTAGAGCTTCTTGTACATCCCGCCCAATCGCAAAAGGAACTCGTTCGTTCCCTGCTGGACGATCCGCCCTTTATCCATCACGATAATGCGATCCGCTTTCTGGATGGTGGAAAGACGGTGAGCGATCACCAATACGGTGCGGGCCTTCATGAGATTCTCAAGCGCTCCCTGGACTTCTTGCTCGCTTTGCGTGTCGAGATGCGACGTCGCTTCATCAAGAATCAGGATCGGCGGGTCCTTAAGAAGGGCGCGAGCGATCGCGATGCGTTGGCGCTCGCCTCCTGAAAGTTTGAGTCCCCGGTCCCCCAGCGGAGTGTCGTACCCTTGAGGAAGAGCTTCGATAAAATGATCGGCATACGCGATCTCGGCCGCTCGCTTGACGTCTTCCAGATTCGCGTCCGGACGCCCATAAGCGATATTCTCCCGGATCGTACAATTAAAAAGAACGGTCTCCTGGGACACGATCCCGATCAGAGAGCGCAAAGAATGCAGCGTCAGGTCCCGGACATCTTTGCCGTTGATCTTGATCGCGCCCTCCACGGGATCATAAAAACGCAGGAGCAAATTCACAAGTGTGGTCTTGCCGGACCCGCTGGCGCCCACGAACGCGATCACCTCATTCTGCTTGGCCTTGATCTCAATATCCTTGAGCACCCATTTATCGAATTCATAATAAAAACCTACATGCGCATAACTGATCTCGTGAATCGCTTCCGAAAAGACGGCGGCGGCGGGTTTATCATGGATAGTGGGCTTGGCGTCCAACACCTCGAAAATACGCTGCCCCGCGGCGATTGACTGCTGGATCGTGCTATTTACTTTGCTTATTTTTTTAAGCGGTTCGTAACAAACATAGAGCGAGATAAAAAAAGCCGCGAACCGTTCCGGCGAAAGGTACTGCATCCCATACCATACCGCGAACGCGGCGCCGATCGCGCCGATCACCTCGATCAGAGGACGCTGGATGATCGTGACCTTGATGGTCTTTCTAAAATACTCGAAAACGCTATCATTAATCTCCTCAAAACGGCGGATCTCCCCTTCTTCGCGACCGAAGGCCTTCACGATATGGGCCCCGGACAGGGTCTCGCCGATAAAGGACGTAATATCTCCGGTGCGCTCCTGCATTTTCTTCGTCAGCTTACGAATCTGCTTGCCCAAAAGCACGATCGGGATCGCGACGAGCGGAAAGATCACAATCGCGATCAACGCGTATTTCCCGCCCCACATAAAAATAAAGGGGATATTGAAAAGAATGACCAGCGGCTGCTTGACAAGATCGGTGATTACATCCGTGATCGCGCCCTGGATTTGGCCGACATCGTTCGTAATGCGGGAGAGGAAATCCCCAGTGCGACCTTTCGCGTAAAAATCATGCGACAGATAGACCAAGTGACGGTAAAGATCATCCCGAACTTTGCGGACGGCAAGGATCCCCACATTGGCCATGTGATAGTTCGACACATAATCAAAAAAACCGCGCAAAACGAACACGCTGATCAGAATGACCGGGATCCAGATCATGGGGACAGCCATGGAGGTCAATTGGGGGAAATATTTCGAGAGAAAAGGGACATTATCAACAATGACCTGGTTCTTCTGAAAGAACCCTTTCGTGATCACATAGAGCGCGACCGAGACAAGCGCATTGGCCATCGAAAAAGCAAGCATGCACGCAAAAGCGATGGCAAGACGCCAGCGATACGGCTTCACATAGTTCAGTAATCTTTTATAGATATCCATAAGAGAACCTGTTCTTCGGATGAAGGATAGAGGATGACGCTTTATAAACAAAAAGAACCGATCCGCCATCCGCCTTCAACAATCCGGATCAGTTTGAGCCGCCACTGTAACATATTCGTTGACACTCCTCAAGGTTATGATTTAAGCTTCCCGAGCACGTTTTTGATTGATAACTCATGAGACATAAAGGATTTAGGATGACAACACCTCTTAAGGTCGGCGTGGTCGGCGTGGGGCACTTAGGCAAGGAACATGCCCGTATCTATCGCGACCTCCCCGAAGCAACGCTCGTCGGGATCTCGGACCAGGACCCTGCCAAGGCTGAAAAAGCCAAGGAACTCGGCACGACCTATTACCAGAACCCGTATGAGCTGATCGGGAAAGTGGAGGCCGTAAGCATCGCCACCCCGACCTCCACCCATTACGCGGTCGCCAAAGAATTCCTTAAAGCCGGCATTCATACCTTGATCGAAAAACCCATCACGCTAAGACTGGAAGAAGCGGACGAACTTCTTGATCTCGCCCGAAAAAAAAATTGCGCGCTCCAGGTCGGACATATCGAGCGCCATAACCCGGGATTCAAACGCATTGAAGAGATCGCGAAGAACATTCGTTTTTTTGAGATCCATCGTCTCGGGCCCTTCACCGGCCGCATCAATGACTGTGGCGTGGTGCTTGACCTCATGATCCATGACCTGGATATCGTGCTCGGACTTGTGAAGTCCGAAGTGGCAAGTTTTGATGCCATCGGGGTGAACGTCCTTACCCCTTTTGAGGATATCGCGAACGTCCGCATGAAGTTCAAGAACGGAGCGGTCGCGGACATCACGGCCTCGCGCCTCACGTTTGAAAAACAACGCAAGATCCGTATCTTTCAGGAAGACGCCTACATTTCCCTCGACTACGGCGCGCAAAGCTGCAAGATCTTCCGCAAGAACGGCGCGGAGATCGTTCAAGAGATCGTCGATATCGAAAAAGCCGAACCCCTTAAAGAAGAATTGAAGTTTTTCCTCGCGAATATCCGGTCCGGAAAAAGTCCCGGCCATCCCGATACCGCGGCCCGCAACGCGCTGGAACTGGCCCTCGAGATTGCGCGCCGGGTCCAGGCTGAGCAGCCCAAACCCACGGTCCCTTCCCGGCCATGACCAAGAAGATCTTCCTGGTCGCCTGCGAAGCCTCGGGTGACCTTCACGGCGCGCATCTCATTTCCGAGATCCAAAAGCTCGTTCCGGATACGGTTTTCTCGGGCGTGGGCGGCGCCAAGATGCAGGCGGCGGGTATGCAGATCTTCCATGACATGACGAAGATCTCGGCGCTGGGCCTGGGCGACGTGCTCCGGAATTATTTCAAATATCTCAAGATCTTCAACGGGACGCTTGAAGCTATCCGTCGTGAAAAACCCGACGCCGTGGTCCTGATCGACTCTCCAGCCTTCAATCTCCGGCTCGCAAAAAAGATATCCTCGCTCGCCCCCGTTCTCTATTACATTTCCCCACAATTGTGGGCGTGGGGAAAACGCCGGATCCACATCGTCAAAAAGCACATCCGCGAAATGCTCGTGATCCTGCCGTTTGAAAAGGATTTCTATGAAAAAGAAGGCGTTGCTGTAAAATTCGTGGGGCATCCCCTCCTCGACGCAATCCCCGCCCTCCCGGAGGCCGCCGTGCTGCGCGCCAAGCTCGGGATCGTGCAAGGCCAGAAAGCGATCGGACTTTTTTCTGGATCACGGGAAAAAGAGGTCAAACGCATCTTGCCGGTCATGCTCCAAGCGGCCGCTCATCTCCGGGAGGATTTTCCCGAAGCTGTCTTTTTCATCTCAAGGTCGCCGAACGTACGCCCCGAGGTCTATAACGAACTGCTTCAGGGATTGTCGTTCAGTGTCGTATGTCCTTCCTCTTCTTTTTATGAGCTTGTGAAAGCCATGGATTTTGCCTACGTGGCCTCCGGGACCGCCACGCTTGAGACCGCGCTCATCGGAACGCCCTTCTTCCTTCTTTACAAGGCAAGCTGGTCGACCTACTTTCTCGGCAAACATCTCATCAAAGTCCCCTATCTCGGACTTGTAAACCTTCTCGCGAAAGATCGCGTGATCCCTGAGTTCATTCAACAAGATGCCCATCCTGAAACGCTTGCCCATGAAGCCAAGGTGTTCCTCCAAAGCCCGGAACTGCAGCGGAAAATGAAAGAGGAATTCCGTCAGGTCCGGGAGAAACTCGGTGAAAAAGGCGCGAGCACGCGAGCAGCGAAGGAAATCCAAAATTTTTTGTCGCAGATCGACAAAAAATAAATCTCAGATTCGAGATTTGAGATTTGAGATCCCTGAAAAAAATCTAAGGGGTTTTTTCAGGGAAATGCTGCCAGGCGAACTCGGGCTGAAGGACCGGCTTATAGTTCGCCGGATAAGGAATCGGGAAAGTCACCATTTCATAAACCCCCACCAACGCCCGCCCCATGGCATAGATCGAACCACGGCCCAATCCCGCGACCCAGCTCGGCGGAAACGTGTCGTTCCTGACCTCTTTGGAAAGCTCGTTGGAGATCTCGATCGGAGAAAGCGCGACATTGAGGAATCCGCGCTGAAGCTTGCGCAAACAAGTCCCTTCCCCCTGAATCTCGGCTTCAGCGGCCATCAGCGGGAGGGATAAGGTAAAAAGCAGTGCGAAGGCTAGAAGTGCTCTGAAGGTTTTTTGCATAAGAGGTAATTTAGCACCGAACTTTGACAAAAACTAGCCAAAATTCACACGGAAAGCGGCGTCACACTGACGCGGATGAGGCCATGCTTGAGATTCGAGATCTCGCGAAAAGCGCCTTTAGTCAGGTCCACCAGGCGTTTCAATTTTTTGGCTGGGCCGCGATCATTAACCAAGCAAATAACCGAACGGCCGTTCTCCAGATTGGTCACTCGTAGCAATGTCCCGAGGGGAAAACTCCAGGAAGCACAGGTCCTCCGGGTATGATCAAAGATGGCCCCGCTCGCGGTTCGTTTCTTGATGCCTCGATCGGATCGACTGTACCAAGATGCCGTACCGTAAAAAAACGGTTCGGACGCTCTGCCCGGAAGTTTTCCCATGGACATGGAAACACCCGGCAAAACGGATTCGGGAGACGCCACGAGATCTTGAGAGAAGGACACAGGTTGAGCATATACCCAAGACACGGCGACCAGTATCAGAGCCACAAAAGATCTTTTAAAACCGCATTTCACGAGAAAATCCTTTCCCGGCAACCCAACCTCCCGCGTTCAGAAATTTTCTGAGCGTTCGGGATTGTGGTTTTGCCCGCAGAGGCACTCTGCGGGTCCGCCGCAAGACGCGGCGAACGTCACCTGATCTCTCAGGTTTTGCCCTTACAAGGAAGCTAACACATTGCGATGAGATTTACAAATGAGGGGTATTGAGAAAACAGAGGAAGGATCGGGTTCCTAAAGCCTTGGGGCTTTCGAAAATAGAGGGTGATTTTTTGAGGAGTGAAAAATGATTACTTATTCTTCATCCCGTGATAGTCCTGGATCGACTTCACGTCGAGGTCATCAGCCAGCACGGCCTGAAGCCCGCGAACCGCCGCGCGCGCGGCGCTGAGCGTGGTAATGCACGGAATATTAAAAGCGACCGCAAGCGATCGTATCTTGCCTTCATCCAGCATCGGACCTTTCCCGCTCGGGGTATTGATGATAAGATCCATTTTCTTTTCCTTGATCCAATCCGAAAGGTTCGGGCTTCCTTCCACCATCTTGAGAACTTTCTCCGCAGGCACTCCCGCTTCTTCCAGGACCTTCGCCGTCCCCGTGGTTGAAACGATCTTCAGGCCCAATTTATGGAATTCCCGTGCGATCGCGGCGATCTTGGGTTTATCCGTCTCCTTCACGCTGATGAATATCGTCCCCTTCCGCGGGATATGGGACATGGCCGCGTCCTGGGATTTATAGAAGGCCTTCCCGAAATCCTTGTCGATCCCCATGACCTCTCCGGTGGATTTCATCTCCGGCGAAAGAATGATGTCCACGCCCGGGAATTTCACGAACGGGAAGACGGATTCCTTCACCGCCACATGTTTCGGCACGATCTCTTCGGTGAATTTCAGATCTTTAAGCGTTTTCCCTACCATGAGCTGGGCCGCAAGCTTTGCAAGCGGCACCCCGATCGTTTTGCTCACGAACGGCACCGTCCGTGACGCCCGGGGATTCACTTCCAAACAATAAACCTGGTCTTTCTGAATCGCGTACTGCACATTCATCAACCCCACCACGCCAAGCTCTTTGGCGATCTGTTTGGTCTTCGAAACGATCTCTTCCACGAGCTCGCGAGAAATAGAGAACGGCGGAATGACGGAAGCGCTGTCCCCGGAATGAATGCCAGCTTCCTCAATGTGTTCCATAACGGAACCGACGACCGCGGTCTTCCCGTCCGAAATGAGGTCCACATCCATCTCCGTCGCGTCTTCCAGGAATTTATCGATCAGGATGGGCTGGTCGTCACTCGCCTCGACCGCGGTTTTCATATATTTTTTAAGCGAGGTCTGGTCATAAACGATCTCCATCGCCCGTCCACCCAGCACATAGGACGGACGTATGACGACGGGATAGCCGATCTCTTTGGCGATCTGATGGGCCTCTTCCAGACTCGTCGCGATCCCGTTGGCGGGCTGACGCAGGCCGATCTTCTCCAGAAGCTCTTTGAACCGGTCCCGGTCTTCGGCGCGATCGATCGCGTCGACCGAGGTCCCAAGGATCTTCACGCCGTTCGCCTTGAGCGCTTTGGCAAGATTCAAGGGCGTTTGCCCGCCGAGCTGCAAGATCACGCCCAGCGGTTTTTCGTTCTCATAGATATTGAGGACATCCTCCAGCGTGAGCGGTTCGAAGAAAAGTTTATCCGAGGTGTCATAGTCGGTGCTCACGGTCTCGGGGTTGGAGTTGACCATGATCGTTTCATAGCCCATTTTCTTAAGCGCCATCACGGCATGGACGCAGCAATAATCGAATTCGATCCCCTGCCCGATGCGGTTCGGCCCCCCCCCGAGGATCATGACTTTCTTTTTTCGGCTGGGGTTCGCTTCGTCTTCATCCTCATAGGTCGAATAAAAGTAAGGCGTGTAGGCCTTGAATTCCGCGGCGCAGGTATCCACCAGTTTATAGACCGGCTTGATGCCAAGTCCCTTGCGTTTTTTGCGCACGTCCTCTTCCCGAAGCCCCCAGTAAAATGCCAGCTGCCGGTCGGAAAACCCGTATTGCTTGGCCTGACGCATGAGCGCTTCCTGCAGCCTCGGCTTTACCTGCGCGTCAAGCAGTTCCCTTTCAAGGTCTATGATTTGCCTCAGTTGTGCCAGAAACCATGGATCGATTCCCGTTTTTTTATAGATCTCTTCGATCGTGTAGCCGGCAAGAAAAGCGTATTTTAGATAAAAGACTCTATTTTCCCGTGGAATTTTCGCATAAGCCAATATTTTTTCGCGGAGCTCTTTGTCGTTCGGGACCGTCTTTATGAACTGGACATATTCTTCGCGCGTTTTGAGCGTGACGTCGAAGATCTTATCCCGGCCGTCGCCCCCGAACCCGAAGCGCTTGGTCTCCAGCGAACGCAGTCCTTTTTGGAACGCCTCCTTGAAAGTTCGGCCGATGGACATGACCTCACCCACGGATTTCATTTGTGTCGTCAGACGGTCATCCACGCCTTCGAATTTTTCGAACGCAAAGCGCGGGATCTTGACCACGCAGTAGTCGATCGAAGGCTCGAATGAGGCCGGTGTGTACTTGGTGATATCGTTGGGGATCTCATCCAACGTGAGTCCGACGGCGAGCTTGGCCGCGAATTTTGCGATCGGAAAGCCCGTAGCCTTGGAAGCAAGGGCTGAAGATCTGGAAACGCGCGGATTCATTTCAATAATGACCATGCGACCCGTTTTGGGCTCGACCGCGAACTGGACGTTCGAACCGCCGGTCTCAATACCGATCTCGGACATGACTTTGCGCGCGGCATCGCGCATCCGCTGGTATTCCCGGTCCGTCAAGGTCTGCGCCGGCGCCACGGTAATGGAATCACCGGTGTGAACCCCCATCGGGTCGAGATTCTCGATCGAGCAAATGACCACGAAGTTATCGTTCTTGTCGCGCATCACTTCCAACTCGTATTCTTTCCACCCGACGATCGATTCTTCGATCAAGATCTCATGGACCCGGCTGTAATCGAGCCCCGTGCGCGCCGTAGTCCGGAGTTCTTCGATGTTATGGCAGACCCCGCTCCCGGATCCGCCCAGCGTGAAACTCGCCCGTACGATCACCGGATAACCAATCTTTTCGGCAACCTTCTCGGCCTCTTCCAAGGAGTACGCGAAATCACTTTTCGGAAGGTCCAGGCCTATCCTTTGCATGGCGCGCTTGAATTCCTCGCGATTCTCCGCCTTTTTGATCGCTTCGTATTTCGCGCCGATCATCTCGACATTATGACGTTTGAACACTCCCGCTTCGTAGGCTTCGACCGCAAGGTTCAGCCCCGTCTGCCCGCCCATGGTCGGCAGGACCGCGTCGGGTTTTTCCTTGGCGATGACTTTCTCGAGAAATTCTACGGTCAGAGGTTCAATGTAGGTCGCGTCCGCAAGATCGGGATCGGTCATGATGGTCGCGGGATTCGAATTAATGAGCGTCACCTTGTAGCCTTCTTCCTTCAAAGCCTTCACAGCTTGCGCTCCCGAATAATCGAATTCGCACGCCTGCCCGATAATGATGGGCCCGGACCCGATAATGAGGATCTTCTTGATGTCAGTTCTTTTGGGCATTGGATTGATTCTTTTCTATGAGGTCATAAAAACGGGTAAAGAGATAATCGCTGTCGTGCGGCCCCGGAGCATTCTCGGGGTGATATTGCACGCAGAAAATCGGATATTTTTTGTGCCGGAACCCTTCGAGCGTTTTGTCATTTAAATTAATGTGCGTCATTTCCACTTGGTCTTTGGGCAACGAATTGATATTCACCACGAAGTTATGGTTCTGGGAGGTGATCTCGATCTTCCGGGTCTTGAGGTCCATGACCGGCTGATTGTTCCCATGATGCCCGAACTTGAGCTTCGAGGTCTTCCCGCCGAGCGCCTGCCCGATCATCTGATGCCCGAGGCAGATCCCGAACATGGGCTTTTTCCCTATAAGATTGCGGACCGTCGCCACCAGGTATTTCACGGCCGCCGGGTCCCCGGGACCATTCGCGAGAAAAACACCATCGGGCTGATACGCCAGGATCTCTTCGGCCGTTGCGTGCGCCGGAACCACCTGGACTTTAAAGCCATGTTGGTTAAGTTTCCGGAGAATGTTCAATTTCACGCCGCTATCTACGGCCACGATCTTGAACTTTTTTTTCTGAGCATCCCCCCAGGCGAATTCCGCCGGCATGGCCTCGTTGAATTCAAAGGGTTTTTGGCAGGTCACTTCTTTAACGAGATCGACACCTTCGATGCCCTTGGATTTCTTGGCCTTTTGGATGAGTTTTTTGGGATCGAGTTCTTGGGTGGAGATCACCGCTTTTTTAGCACCCACAGTCCTCAAATGTTTCACAAGCTTGCGGGTGTCGATCCCCTGGATCCCGAGGATATTGTATTTCTTGAGGTATTGATCCAGCGTCATTTCGGAGCGGTAATTGCTCACGATCGGGCTGAGCTCTTTGATGATAAATCCTTCGACCCAGGGTCGGCAGGATTCCCCGTCACTCGAATTGATGCCATAATTGCCGATATGCGGATAGGTCATGCAGACCATCTGACCTTTATAGGAGGGATCAGTGAGGATCTCTTGATAACCGCTCAGGCCTGTATTGAAAACAACTTCCCCGAAAGTTTCGCCTTCAGCGCCGAAACCTTCACCTTCAAACCACACACCATCCTCGAGCGCTAGTATCGCTTTTTTCATGGTTTTCTCTGGGATAAGTTGAAAGAGTGGGCTTTCGTGCTGTCCCAATCCTCCCATTCATTTTAGGGTTGATTGGGCAGCCCCAATTTCCGCAAAGCGAAAATTGATAAGTATTGGGACTGTCAGAATGCCTTCATTTCGGCGCATAGAATACTTCAGGTTTGGATAACTGTCCAGCGACGGATGATCTCAAAATTCAGAGAGCTTAGACAGCTAAATCTTAGGGGAAATCCCGGCCCCGCCCCAACCTTCCCTAAAATACATGGACCGGTTGGGACATCATCACCAAGGGAGGCGCATTAGGGCCGGGCTAAAACTTTCGAATCAGGGACAGGTCTACGTAGACCTGTCCCCGATATGCTCCTAGAATGTAACCAGCGCATCCGCGCTAAGAGTCACTTGATTGTGTTGCCCCTTATCGAAGACCGAATGGTCCGAGAAATCGTAACGGACTTCCGGCCGGATCAGCAAGCGTGACAGAACATTGTGTTGGGGGAACGGCTTGATCGCCACGCCCTGCGTAACCTCAAAATAGTTCGCATTGGTGCCTCCTGGATAACCGGTGGAGAATCCCTTAGAACCGTCTCCATACCACTCCGCACGAGTATTCAGCGTAAAATACGAGTTAAGCGCGTAGCTGCTGTAGCCGGCCAAACCGCCCCACTGTTTGGATCCTCCCGTAATACCGGGTATTCTCGGGGTCTGGACATAGTCAAGGCCCGCACCAAGGCTTAACTTATCAGTGATTTTCTGGGTGACCACTAAGTCAAAATTGGTCCAGATATGACTCCTGTCTCCCGGAGGCAGATTGCGCCCCGCGCCAAGCGGAAACTGCGGGCCTTCGGTCATCACGAAAATAATGGCCGTCTTGTCGGTAGGCGTATAAGTCACGCGGCCCAAGAAATCCGGTCTGTGATTGGCATCCCGTATGGATTGGTTCCAGCCTTCTGTGATGCCGGCGTCAAACGACCAATGGGAGTTAAGCACATAGGTTAACAAAGCGCCCGTCTGTGTGCCTGGCTCAGCATAAAAATTCTGATAGCTGTAAGAATAAAGCGCCCTGGCTGGATCACCAAAAGCCCCATAGATGTTGGCATCAAATTGTTCAAAACCAGCTAGGGTGAGAAATTTTCCAACGCGGAGTTTCATGGGCACGTAGGGAAAAGCCACGTCCACATAGGCCTGAGTAAGATCCCATTGGTAGCGACCCGTCTGCTTATCCATCAGCCCATTCGAATGGATTAACTTAGCGTCGGTGCCAAAGATACCTTCCGCACGAAAACCCACATCAAACTGTTTCTTCGTTGGATCGACCGTGCGCTCGATGTTTAAACTGGTCTTGTTAAGCATGGGGGTATTCTTGAGAGAATTATACGGCAGGTAAGTCGGGCCCATGCCGTTCCTTGTCGCTGTGGTGTCATACATCATGCCGGCTTCGGAATAACCGTAAAAATTAATGGCCGCTTTTTTCAGAAGATTCCCGACTCCGATACTTCCCAAACCAGTCATGAGAAGCCCTTCACTGGGGGCAGCCGGAGGCGGCGCAACTTCCGTCGTCTGAGTTTTGGGCTCGACAGGTGTATTTTCTGCGTAAATCGACCCGAAACTCATCCCCAGTCCGATCAAACAAAAACTAAACAACCCCCGCCACATTTTTCTCATAACTTCCTCCCTTGTTGGTTTTTGAAACTGCTTCTTAAAACTTTAGACCATAATGTTTCAAACGATATCCCAGCATGCGCTCCGTGATCCCCAGGATCTCAGAGGCCACGCGCTGATTCCCCCCGGAACGCATCATAGCCTCCTCGATCATTTGTTTTTCTAGCTCATGAACCGCGTCCGGAAGTTTCCCCGAACGAAGAGACGTTTTGTCCATTTCCGGAAACTCCTTCATTTTCTCTTGCGTTGAATGTTTTGTCGAATCAATAATGCGTCAATTTTCTTGATGGATAAAAGATCAAATGGCTTTGTCGCCGCGTTCGCCGGTACGGATACGGATGACCTCCTTGACGTCCGAGACAAAGATCTTTCCGTCTCCCGGCTGTCCCGTCCGCGCCGCTTTGATCACTGCGTCTATAACCTTATCAAGCGCATCATCCGGAATCACGATCTCTAAACGGATCTTGGGAACTAATTCCAAACGGTAATTCCCGTTTTCCTTTTTCTGAGTCAATCCCTTCTGCGTTCCATGACCCTCGGCCTGTGAAACGGTGATCCCCAGATAACCCGCCGCCTCAATCGCTTCACGCACCACAGAACTCTTTCCCGGCTTTACGATGATCTCTAGTTTTTTCATGACTGCATTCCTCCCTTTTTGAAATGACGGATACGGTTCTTGCCTAAAGGGCGTACACGCCTTTTTCACCTGTACGGATACGCATGGCGCTTGAAGCGTCGTACACGATGATCTTGCCGTCCCCGATATTCCCTGTGCGCACGGCACCGGTGATGACCTGCATGGTCTTATTGACATCCCAGTCCCGTACAAGTATTTCGATTTTTACTTTAGGCTGGAACCGGATCGTCTCCTCATGGACCGGCAGATCATCCTCGGTCTCCCCTTTTTGGCGCCCGAAACCTCGGACGTCGGTGACGGTCATGCCCACCACGAGCTCTTCCCTTTTAAGAGCCGCAGCCACATCTCCGAGTTGTTCGGGACGGATGACACAGGTCACCACCTTCACGCGATAGGTTTTCTGGACACTGGTGAGCAAAACATAGAACACGCTGACCACCGCCCAAGCTCCGGCGATAATGAAACAGATCCGGGCTTCCGCCTTCGCGTCGGCATTTCCGATTATGTAGAGATACAGAATGCCGATCACCATGACGATATTGGCGATCAACCCCAGCGCCGGGATCCAACCGTGCTTCATGGCACTGAAATCTTTGCGGTCCTTGAACGCAATAATGGTCCAAACGCAGGTCAAACCATACAAGATGAAGGTTCCGAGGTTCGATGCGAGCGTAATCCCCGTCAGCCCCACGACCGATCGCACGCCGACCCCTGCGATAATGGAAGAGACAATGACCAGCACCCACAAAGCAATATGAGGCGTGCTAAAACCGGCGTGTATGAAGCCCAGCATCTCCGGCAATTCCCGGTCTTCCGCCATGCCACAGGTCACGCGCACCGCCGTATTCATACAGCTCAAGGTCGTTCCGATGATTGCGATGGCCACCGTAATCGCCATGGTGATCATCAGACCAAAGCCAATGCCTGGCAACACGTTATCTCCCAACATCTTTACAAGGTCTCCGATCGGAGCGCTTGATGCAGCCGCTGCCGCCATGCCAGTCACCGTCGCCGCCGGAGTCCCTGTAACCGCGATCAAATGCTCGTTAATCATAAAACCTGCGGCAAAATACTCCAAAAGATACGCCGCGACCCCTTGAATAAGCAGGGAAAGAATAATGGCCTTGGGGATCGTATTCCCAGGATCCTTTGTCTCAGCGGCCAGGGCCGTGCAGCTCTCAAACCCGACCAAGATCAAAATGGCGATGGTCGATTGCACCAGAACCCCCTGAAGCGAGTGGATCTTGAAAATTTCAAAACCGCTCGCAAACGCCCATTGAGCTGCGTGCTGGGGATTTGTGATGCGATAGTAAATGGCCAGAACGCTGAAAACGACCAGGGCCGTCAGCTGGATGATGTTGATCCAGATATTCGTTTTTGTGGAGCCGCTCACTCCGCGGAAAGCGATATAGCCGGTGATCCCCGCGAAACCAATGCCGATCAAGGTCAACGCATCGGCCGAAAGGGTGTGCCCCGTAAACTGCGTGTAGATATAGCCGATGAGCGTGGCCATGAACGCCACCATGATTCCCGGATAAACCCAGTAGAACAGGTGGGCGGACCAACCTGTAAGGAGCTTGGCAAAACGCGCAAGAGACGTCGGCGTATTATGTGTTTTATGCGTCGCACCGGCTTTATCCAAGAACGCCTTCTCCGCGAAATAGCAGCAGCTCGCGAACCCGGCCTCCGGGTAAAGCTTCGCAAGCTGGGCATATGCAAGCGCGGTCAGAAAAGCCACGATCAGCGCGAGCACGATGCCGGGCCAAATATCGCTGGCCACTGACATACCATTGGGTGATGTCGCCGCGGCTTGCAGCTGATAGGTGATCCACAAAAACGCTCCCGGCGCAATCAGTGCCATGGCATTCATGGTAGCGCCGAAAAGCCCGAGCGTCGGCTTGATATCCCTTGAAGTGATTGTTTGCTTTGCCATATAAATCCTCCTTTGATTTCATTTTTAAAACAAGTCTCAGAAGGACAAGAGCAATTCCCGTGCCAACATACCTCTCTCCTCTATAGCGCCGCCCGAAAAGCCATTTTATCTTTCTTGGTGTCGACATTTTTGTAATTAACCTTCATTTTTGTAATCCATGCTTCTTATGATTTTTGTCAAAACAACAAAACACACCATCTAAAAATCCTGTTGTCCCTGGAAAAGAAGCTTATAATTATCCTCCATGAGGATTTCGCATGAAAAACGACCCTAGTTGGAACCCCTATTTGAAAAGCCTTTTGCTTATCGCGGCCGCCTCCCTCTTAGGAGAAGGCGTTCAGCGTTTTCTCGCGCCTGCTAATCTCGTCATGCTTTATTTATTAGTCGTGGTCGTTTCCGCAATCCGGTGGGGACGTGGCCCGGCCGTCTCTGCTTCATTTGTAAGCGTCCTCGCATTCGATTTCCTGTTCGTGCCTCCCCGGCTCACCTTTTCAGTAGCGGACAGCCAATACCTGCTTACCTTCGCAGGATTATTGATCGTTGCGCTTGTGATCAGTGCGTTGGCCGCTCAAGCAAGAGACCGTGCTATTGAAGCAAACCAACGGGAAGCCCAGGCCACTCTCTTATACAATTTGAGCCGAAACCTCGCGGCAGCTTACGATCTGAAAGCGGTGCTGGAGATACTTGGAGATCACGCCCGCCAAATCGCTAGAAATGAAGTCGCTCTTTTCTTGCCTGAAGATTCCGCGTTAAAGGTCTGTTACAAAACCCCAGGATTTTTTATCGGAGAAAACGAAACCGCCGTTGCGACTCTTGCATTTCAAAAGGACCTTACAACCGGCGGCGGAACAGAAACGCTTCCCTCCTCGGGCGCCCGCTATCTTCCTCTCAAAACGACCCAAGGCATTTCCGGAGTTCTTGCCTATAAATTTGAAGCTGCTTTGGATGAAGAAAGCGAACGATTACTTCAGGCCCTTGCAAACCAGGCGGCTGTGGCCATTGACCGGGCCCTCTTGGCAGAAAAAGCGCATCAGATAGAATTGTTACAGGAAACCGAGAAGCTTCAAAAACTCCTTCTGAACTCGGTTTCTCATGACCTTAGAACTCCTCTTGTTTCCATCAAAGGCGCGCTTAGTTCTCTTCTGGAGGATGGAGCACTGGATCCCAAGGCGCGCCGGGAACTTCTGGAAAATGCGTATGAAGAATCCGACCGGTTGAACCAGATCGTTGGTAATTTGCTGGACATGACTCGTGTTGAAACAGGTCTCGTGAAAATGGTAAAGAAACCCTGCGACCTTAGTGACGTGATCGGGGTTTCTCTGCAGCAGATACCGAAAGAACGGATTGGCAAACATCCGATCGCGATCCATATTTCGCCGGAGTTCCCGGAGATCTTTATGGACCTTTCTCTCATGATAAAAACCTTCGTGAATATCCTCGACAATGCGTTAAAATATTCTCCCGCGGATGCGGGGGTAGAGATTAACGCTAAGATCGTCCATGACCATGCCGAGATTGAGTTCACGGATCACGGCATCGGAATTCCTTCTAAAGACCTGACCCGTATCTTTGATAAATTTTTCCGGAGCGAACACAGCCATACGGTCCCAGGAACTGGACTGGGGCTGGCAATTTGCAAGGGCATCGTGGAAGCTCATCAAGGTGAGATCCGGGTCGAAAGCCGGCTGAACCAAGGGACTCGGATTGTTGTATCCTTGCCCCTTTCTCAGGCCCAGAACAAGAGTAACGCCAAATGATCAAGCCAGATGCGGCCTTACGTATTTTGATTGTGGATGACGAAAAATCCATCAGACGCTTCCTGAAAACCACGCTTCACGCCCAGGGTTTCCAGGTTTTTGAAGCTGCCACAGGCCAGGAGGCTTTGGAAAATTCTGTTGCAGACCATCCCGATGCTTTGATCCTTGATCTTGGACTTCCGGATATGGACGGGATTGAAGTCACTCGCGAGATCCGAAAAAGATCCCAGATCCCCATTGTTATTTTGTCCGTCCGAGAACAAGAAGCTGACAAAATCGCGGCGCTAGATGCCGGGGCTGATGATTATTTAACGAAGCCCTTCAGTTCAGGAGAATTATTAGCCAGGCTGCGTGCCGTCATGAGACGGTTGCTGCCTCAGGAAGAAGATCAAGTTTTGAAAGTGGGGAAACTTACCGTGGATCTTTCCAAACGCATGATTTGTATTAAAGATCAACCCGTTAAGCTGACACCCACTGAGTATGATGTCCTTAAAGTGCTTGCCCTGAATTCCGGAAAAGTGATCACACACCGTCATCTTTTACAAGCGGTTTGGAACAAAACCGAAGACCTGGAAGGCGTCGCGCATCTTTTACGCGTGACCATGAGTAATCTGCGCAACAAGATCGAACCCGACCCGAACCGCCCCTTCTATATACTGACCGAGCCCGGCATCGGCTATCGCCTCCGCTCGGAGCTATAACCCCCTACAACCATACTGGTTTTTGCCATATTATGGGGGGGGGATTTGCCCCGACCCACTCACCCCGTTTAGACTTTATTATCTTCTTATGGGTAGTCTGGACGGTACTTTTTCCCTATAAATTTTAAAAGCAAGGGTTGAGTGAAGCCCCGTGGTATAGGGTGGAATTGAAGGGATTCCCTAGGAGCGGTTTCATAAGTTGTTGCAAGTGATTAGCGCACAAGCGATATGGAGAAAAGCTTGATACACTTTATCGTTCCTTTCCCAACGGATCACAAGACACCTGTAGTTCCCGAACCAGGCATTGGTGCGTTCGATCTTCCAGCGGCGCCTGTAACGCCTGAGCACTCTTCCATCCTGGAGCTTGATTCTTTTGTTTCTCCGGGGAGGAGCTACGAGCTCAATACCCCGTTCTTTCAGCCTTGCTCGAAATGCGTCCGAATCATAAGCTTTGTCACCCACCAGATGTTCGGGAGTTTTACCAAGCTGATCAATCGTCTTTTCAATAAGTGTTACCTCGTGTGGACTGGCAGAGGCAAGGGACGCTCCCAAAGGAATACTTCGGCCATCCGCCACCACCATGAGCTTGGAGCCCTTTCCTCTCTTCGTTTTCCCGACTTTTGGGCCCCTTTTTTTGCGGATACAAAAGTGCCGTCCATGAAACATTCGCTCCAGTCAATTTAGCCTCGCTTATCAAGCCTTCGAATGAAAGTGCGCCAAACCTTCTCCCAAACACCTTGTTCTTCCCAGAGTCTCAACCGTCTCCAGCAGGTGCTTGGGCTTGGGTATTTCTCTGGCAAATCCTTCCATCTTGCGCCGGTTCGAAGGATCCAAAGAATGCCTTCGACCACCAACCTGTTGTTTTTCCAAGGACGCCCGTTGCTTTTCAACCTCGGAAGCAACGGACCAATCTCTTTCCACTGCTTTTCAGTTAAATATATCGCTCGGCTCATAGGGTTAATCCCTCCTATGAACCCTTTATCGGCAAATCAGTTATGAAGACTTATGAAACCGCTTCTAATAAAATCCTTCGTCTTCGCATCTGCGGTGCTCCGTTCAGAATGATAGCGAACAAAAGTTCGAGTGTAACGTAGCACTTTTTTATTTACCGCTTGGTCTTGTATGCCGAGTGAATTACAGAGGCAATGACTTTTCCCTCGCCTTGAGATAAGGATTTTCAAGTTTTTGGATTCAATCGACCTTCTCAACTTTGATTGCTGGGATATGGCCGCTTTCTTCCCCGTTAGGTCTTATGTCGATTACTGTCTTCATGCGATGATTCGCCAAATAAATTTATTAACTTTCCTACAATTTTGTTGCTTATTTGCCAATATTTTTGACCCCCTATTGACTTGTCGTTCTTCGCACCGGATGTGTAAACTTATCTCATAAAGAAACTTTGTGTGTAACACGCCGGACGGAAACACTTCAGCAAAGCACGCGCAGCTGGCCAGTCTTTAAAAAATAAGAAGGAGCGAAAATGGAAACATTTTTTCCGTGGAATGTTTTTTTACAAGCTCTGATCGAGGTGGTGATATGAAAATTTATGAAATCATTCAGATCCTGCTTTTCTTTGGATTGGGAATCGTGCTCACTCCGTTGCTCGGACGGTTTATGGCGCGAGTTTTCAAAGGGGAGAAAACTTTTCTTCACCCTATCTTGGGACCGATCGAAAGCTTGATTTACAAGCTCACCGGCATTGACACGGATGAAGAAATGTCGTGGCTGAAATATTTCTGGGCGGTAGTGATTTTCGCTCTTATCGGATCTATTGGGCTGTTTGTCATGTTTATGACACAACAGTGGCTGCCTTTAAATCCCCAAAAACTTCCCAATCTTTCCTGGCATTTGGCGTTCATGCAAGCATGGAGTTTTACATGCAATGCAGACTGGCAGTCGTATTCGGGCGAATCTACCATGAGCTATTTCTCTCAGGTGATCGGAATTATCGTGCACCAATTTTTAAGTGCAGCGGCGGGTATTGCAGTCATGGTCGCAGTAGGCCGTGCATTGAAGCGTCATACAGTCAAAACGATTGGTAGCTTTTGGGTCGATTTGACCCGCTGTCTTATTTATATCGTGTTACCGCTTTCAATATTGTGGGCCATTCCTTTGGCCTGGCAAGGTGTCCCGCAAACTTTTAAGCCCTATCAAACCGTAAAGTTGGTAGAACCCTACACGACTCAGGTGCCGAAAACCGATGCGGCGGGGCAGACTGTCAATGAAGCTGATGGAAAACCCGTGATGGTGGATCAAAAAGTAGAGGAGCAGGTTATTCCTGTTGGGGCAGTGGCATCTCTCATGTCCGTCAAACAACTCTTCACCAATGGCGGCGGGTGGTATGGCGTCAATAGCGCGCATCCTTTTGAAAATCCAACCCCACTTTCTAATTTTCTCGAACTACTCGCCATTATTATAGTGCCTATGGCACTCGTTTATTTGTTTGGGGAGTTGATTGGGAATCGGCGTCATGCCTGGACTTTGTTCGCAGTTATGCTGGGATTGTATGTCCTGTCATTTGGAGTGGCGTGGCATGCGGAAATGAAGCCGAATCCCGTGGTGCAAAACATCCAGCCGCTTATGGAAGGAAAAGAAGTCCGAATCGGTCTGATGAATAGTGTGCTTTGGGGCGTGTCAGCGACCGCAATTGACAACGGCTCGGTGAACTCCATGCATGACAGCTGGACGCCCATTGCCGGACTGATGGCGATGTGGAACATTATGATCGGTGAAATTATGTTCGGTGGCGTTGGTGTCGGTGTCTACAGCATGCTATTTCATGTGTTGATCACGGTGTTTCTCGCAGGGCTCATGATCGGACGAACGCCGGAATATTTAGGTAAAAAATTGGATGCCCGGGACGCTACATGGGCCGTGATCGGAGTGCTGATACCCAATGTGGCCTGCTTGATCCCCGCAGCTATCTCTGTCATGTTGCCAACAGGATTAGCAAGCCTGAACAACGGAGGACCGCATGGGCTGAGCGAAATCCTCTATGCTTTTGCTCAAGCATCCCAAAATAATGGGAGTGCGTTCGCGGGTCTGAACGCGAACACGGTTTGGTATAACACATCCATCGGGATCGTCATCGTCATCGGTCGGTTCATTCCCATTGTCGCGGCTCTCGCTATTGCGGGAAATCTCGCGTCGAAGAAAACCGTAGAAGCTTCAGTGGGGACATTGCCGACTCATGGGGTGACTTTTGGGCTCACGCTCAGCGGCGTTCTTTTAGTTGTCGCCGCACTCACTTTTTTCCCGGCGCTCTGCCTCGGGCCTCTGGTTGAGCACGGACTGATGTTGTCGGGCCGGGTTTTCTAAGGAAAGGAATATTAAAACTATGAGTACAAAATTTGCGGTTAATTATTCATCGTTGATGAAGAAAGCGCTCATGGATGCCTTCAAGAAGTTGCATCCTCGCGATGAGATCAAAAATCTGGTCATGTTTGTGGTGTGGATCGGCTCCATCGCGACCACTCTCTTTTTATTTCTTCCACAGCAGTTTAACCGTTTCAATCTTCAGATATGTCTTTGGCTTTGGTTCACATGTTTGTTCGCCAATTTTGCCGAGGCTATGGCCGAAGGCCGCGGCAAGGCGCATGCTGATGAGTTGCGCAAAATGCGCACAAAGACAATGGCCTATAAGCTCGTGAATGGTAAAGAAATTTGGATAGAAAGTTCGGATTTGAAAATAGGCGATATATTTATCTGCAGGGCCGGTGAGCTTGTCGCTGCGGACGGCGAGATCATAGAGGGTATTGCCACTGTAGATGAATCGGCGATTACGGGCGAATCCGCGCCGATTATTCGCGAAAGCGGAGGAGATCGCAACGCGGTCACAGGTGGCACAAAAGTGATCAGTGACTGGATCAAAGTTCGAGTTACCGTCGAACAGGGGAATTCCTTTCTTGATCGGATGATTTCAATGATCGAAGGCGCACGCCGCCAAAAAACGCCCAATGAAATCGCGTTGAATATTGTGCTGGTTAGTTTAACAGCATTGTTCATTGTCGTGGTTTTTACGTTGCCGCCGTTTGCACATTACAATGAAAATGCTGCAGGCCAGAGTGGTGTAGTCTTGACGTCGCTCCCCGTGCTTTTAGCGCTGATTGTCTGTTTGATTCCAACGACCATTGGTGGACTGTTGAGCGCTATCGGTATCGCCGGTATCGATCGTTTAATGCGCCGCAATGTGCTTGCGACCAGCGGTCGAGCGGTTGAAGCCGCTGGCGATGTTGATGTGCTCCTCTTGGATAAGACGGGGACGATCACAATTGGCAATCGCATGGCGAGCGAATTTGTTCCCGCTCCTGGTGTTAAAACCGAAGAACTTGCCAACGCCGCTCAGCTTGCCTCACTCGCTGATGAGACCCCTGAAGGGCGTTCCATTGTCGTATTAGCAAAAGAAAAATATGGTTTGCGGGAGCGCGAAGTTGCGGAACCACATGCGACTTTTGTTCCGTTTACAGCGCAAACGCGCATGAGCGGGATGGATTTTACGGATGGAAAAGTTATCAAGCGCCGCATTCGCAAAGGTGCGACTGAATCTGTCCGGCAATTTGTAATCGATCAAGGTGGCCGCTTTGATAAATCCGTCACCGATATAGCAGAGAAAATTTCAAAATCCGGTGCAACACCGCTTATCGTGGCCGATGGTCCGCGAGTCCTCGGTGTTATTTGTCTCAAAGACGTTGTCAAAGGCGGTATCAAAGAACGTTTCGCGCAGTTGCGTAGGATGGGCGTGAAAACAGTTATGATCACGGGAGACAATCAGCTCACGGCCGCGGCGATCGCGGCCGAGGCTGGCGTTGATGATTTCATCGCCCAAGCAAAACCCGAAGATAAGCTTGCGCGTATTTGCAAGGAACAAGCTGGCGGGAAGCTGATTGCGATGATCGGTGACGGAACTAACGATGCCCCGGCGCTTGCGCAAGCGGATGTGGGTGTCGCGATGCACACTGGGACGCAAGCGGCGCGCGAAGCTGGCAACATGGTCGATCTCGACAGTAATCCAACAAAGCTTATCGAGGTCGTGGAAATTGGGAAACAGCTGCTGATGACACGTGGTGCGTTAACGACTTTTAGTATCGCCAATGACGTATCAAAATATTTCGCGATCCTTCCAGCCATGTTTGGCATGCTCTATGCGACAAAGAAAGGCGGTTTTGGCCCGCTTCAATCTTATAACATCATGGGATTGCATTCCCCGCAAAGCGCAATTCTCAGCGCGGTCATTTTTAACGCATTGATTATTGTGGCGCTGATTCCGCTGGCCTTGAGGGGGGTAAAATACGAACCGCTCGGCGCAAAAATTATTCTAAAGAAAAACATGCTGATCTACGGCGTTGGAGGCATCCTCATTCCGTTTCTATTTATTAAGCTGATTGACATTTTTCTGGTGGCAACTCACTTGGCACCATAATGAAATGTCCTTATTTATGAAAGGAAAAATATCATGATAAAACTTATCACGCAATCTATCAAACAGACTATTTTGTGGACTATCGTCGCGGGGATACTCTATCCGATTGCAATTACAATTGTAGCTCAACTGGCCTTTCACAATCAGGCCAATGGCAGTCTGCTCTATCGTAACGGCACGATGGTTGGTTCGGAATTGATTGCCCAACAATTTCAAACGCCCCGTTACTTTTGGCCGCGGCCGTCTGCAGGCAGCTATGCTACCGTACCTTCCGGCGCGAGCAACTATGGCCCCACCAGCCAAAAGTTACAAGCAGCCGTCAAAAGTAATGCGGACGCTTTACGTAAAGCAAATAATCTTCCCGCTGATGCGCCCGTACCCGCAGATTTGGTATTTACTTCTGCCAGCGGTCTTGATCCGCATATCAGCCCCGAAGCAGCGCAATTCCAGATCGCCCGTGTCGCCTCCGCGCGCGGCATCAGTCAAGATAAAGTCAAAACACTGGTAGAGAAGTTTATTGAGCCAAGGCAATGGGGTTTTCTAGGTGAACCGCGTGTTAATGTTTTAAAAATGAATCTTGCTCTCGACGAGCTGGACGCAAAACAAAAGGACTAAAAGATTTACATTTCCGAATTACATAGTCAATTTACATTAGCGATTGAGATCAATAAGTAAGGCGATCGAAAAATGAATTGCGGTTAAATGTGGGAATTATCGAACAATATTGATTGCCTGGGGTCAGTAATCTACACGACAAGATCGAACCCGGCATAAGCTATCGTCTCCATTCAGAGCTGTAACCCTTTACAATTCCGCTGGTTATACACATCATATTTTTGACGCTTTCTTGACTTGCCTTCCTTTGCTTCCGGATCTAAAGTCACGGTGGTTTCAAAGATCGCCAAAATCCTTGGGGGGGGCCACATGAAAGACGGGATTTATTGGGCAGGTGTTACCGTGACATTTTTGCTAAGCACCTATCTTGTTATAGGTTTGTTTCTTTTAAAATAGAAAGGAGTGCTCGTGAAAAAAAGAGGCCGCATCACATTCTACGTTTTTATCAGCTTCTTGGCTTCCGGGATAAGCACGCCCGTGTTGGCCGGTCCCATGAGACCGATCGTCGAAGAAGCCGAGGAAAAGAAAATTTCCAGCTCAGAGGCCAAGGAAGAACTACAGCAATTGCAAAATGAGGTCCATAAAAACATCGAAAAAACAGAGCTGATACGCCGCGAAGAAAAACAACAAGAGACCATGCTGAAAGATACCGAAGACAAATTGCGACAAATAGAGAAACGATTACCTTCTTAACCCGAGGCGAAAAAGAGGCCCATCATGGATCTATTAATGCTAGGCATTACGATCGGATTTTTAGTTCTTACAATCGGTTTTATTGTTTTGTGCGAAAAAATTTGAGGAGGAATTTATGCCGTTGATTTACTGGATCGGCAGCATCGTTTCCATGGGTTTGTTTATTTATCTCCTTATTGCGCTCCTCAAGCCGGAGATATTTTAATCAGGCTTTTTACTGGCTTGGCGTTGCAATCGTTTTTGTTTTAGCGGCTTATCTTGCCGTTGGATTTCTTGTTAAGTAAGAAAAGCATATTAAAGGAGAGTGAAAGCAATGAGCACGCATAAATCAAGATCCTTATTTGACCCGGCGATTGCGGTTCCGGCAGCTATGAATTCCTTGAAAAAGTTGGATCCCCGGCACCAGATTAAAAATCCGGTGATGTTTGTGGTTTTCATAGGGAGCATTTTGACGACCGGACTCTATTTTCAGGCGTTGGCGGGACATGGCGAGGCAAGCGCCAGCTTCATTTTAGCCATTACGCTTTGGCTTTGGTTTACGCTGATCTTCGCTAATTTTGCCGAAGCTATGGCGGAGGGACGAGGGAAAGCGCAGGCCGCGGATCTCAAAAAAGCCCGCAAGGATACGCCCGCCAAGAAGTTATTCAAACCGCAATACGGCTCCAAGTATGGAACTGTTTCGGCAGCATTCCTTCACAAAGGCGATGTGGTTCTTGTAGAAGCAGGAGACTTCGTCCCGATGGACGGAGAGATCATTGAAGGAGTCGCTTCCGTTGATGAAAGTGCGATCACCGGAGAAAGCGCGCCTGTGATCCGTGAAAGCGGTGGCGATCGAAGCGCTGTAACAGGCGGAACGCGTGTTCTTTCGGATTGGCTTGTGGTACGGATCAGTTCCAATCCCGGAGAGACTTTTTTAGACCGGATGATCGCTATGGTCGAGGGCGCGAAACGGCAAAAAACCCCGAACGAGATTGCGCTTAATATTTTGCTGGCAGCACTTACGCTCGTCTTATTTTGGGCCACTGTGACACTCCTGCCTTACTCCATTTATAGCGTCGTTACTGCCGGCAAGGGAACGGTGGTGACAGCTACGGTACTTGTGGCGCTTCTTGTGTGTCTGATTCCCACCACGATCGGCGGCCTTCTTTCCGCAATCGGCATTGCAGGCATGGACCGGATGATCCAGGCGAATGTGATTGCGATGTCCGGCCGCGCGGTGGAAGCGGCCGGCGACGTCGACGTTCTTCTTCTTGATAAAACGGGAACGATCACACTCGGAAACCGGCAAGCCGTGGCCTTTATCCCCGCTCAGGGTGTCAATAAAGAGGAATTGGCCGATGCCGCACAACTTGCTTCCCTTTCCGATGAAACTCCGGAAGGCCGGAGCATCGTGGTCCTCGCCAAGGAAAAATACGGGATCCGGGAGCGCAAGATCCATGAATTGGGAGCCACTTTTATTCCCTTTACCGCACAAACCCGCATGAGCGGCGTGAATCTTGGGGACGGCCGTGAGATCCGGAAAGGATCTTCGGACGCCATCGAAGCCTATGTTCAAAAATCAGGCGGTTCCTTCCCGGCAGATCTGCGAGCCAATATTGATTCGATCTCAAAGGCCGGAGGGACCCCCCTCGTGGTGGCGGAGCACAGGCGGGTGTTGGGCGTGATCCAGCTCAAAGATATTGTGAAGGGCGGTATTAAAGAACGTTTCGCGGAACTCCGCCGCATGGGGATTAAAACTATCATGATCACGGGAGATAATCCTCTAACCGCAGCTGCGATCGCAGCCGAAGCGGGTATGGATGATTTTCTCGCTCAGGCGACTCCGGAGACGAAACTCAAATTGATTCGGGATATGCAAACCGGTGGCAGGCTTGTCGCGATGACCGGCGACGGCACGAATGACGCGCCTGCGCTCGCACAGGCCGACGTGGCCGTGGCCATGAACACGGGCACTCAAGCCGCCAAAGAAGCGGGCAATATGGTGGATCTCGATTCCAATCCTACGAAACTGATCGAAGTCGTGCAGATTGGAAAACAATTGCTTATGACGCGCGGGTCTCTCACGACTTTCAGCATTGCGAATGATGTTTCCAAATATTTCGCAATTATTCCCGCGGCTTTTGTGAGCACATACCCCGTACTTGGGAAACTTAACATCATGCACCTCGCAACGCCTGAAAGTGCGGTGCTTTCGGCGGTTATTTTCAACGCGATCATTATTGTTGGCTTGATTCCACTTGCGCTTCGTGGCGTGAAGTATAAACCCATGCCCGCAAGCCGCCTATTACGCGACAATATTCTTATTTACGGAATCGGCGGCATTATCGCGCCGTTTATCGGAATCAAACTGATTGACATGCTGCTTGTTGCGCTACATCTGACATAGCCCTGAGACGGATGCCTCAGAACTATAAGCAGATCGAAACTTGAAGTTTCGATCCATAGGAGAAAAGACCATGATACGTGAACAGATTAGACCGGCATTATTTTCGTTTGTGTTGCTAACCCTGATCACCGGAGTTCTTTATCCGCTTTCTGTGACTGGAATCGCCAAAGTTTTTTTTACAAACCAGGCGGAAGGGGGCCTGATTTTAAAAAATGGAAAAGCTGTTGGATCCGAGCACATCGGCCAGCCTTTTGATGCTCCTCAATATCTATGGGGACGTCCCTCAGCAACAACGCCTGTCTTTAATGCTTCCTCTTCTTCCGGGTCGAATTACGGTCCCATGCATGCGGATTATCTCAAAGCCGTGGGAGATCGGGCCAAGGCATTGAAAGACGCCGACCCCTTTCATCAGGCGCGTGTCCCTGTGGATCTTGTGACGGCTTCAGGAAGCGGGCTCGATCCGCAAATTAGTTTGGCAGGGGCTTATTATCAGGTTTCGAGAATTGCCAAGACTAGAGGAATATCGGAAGACAAAATAAAAAAGATTATTGAAAAAAATACTCAAGGCCGTTTTCTTGGGCTGCTGGGAGAGCCGGCGGTGAATGTTTTAAAAGTGAATCTTGATCTGGATGAGGTGAAAAAATGAGTACGAACGATTACATTCAATGTTTTATCTACATGGCGGTGCTGCTCTTGCTCGCCAAGCCGCTTGGAACTTATATGGCCCGAGTGATGGAAGGAGAGTCCAGGGTGAACCGCTGGTTCAAACCTGTGGAGTCTTTCATTTATAAGGTTTGCGGCGTGAATCCTGAACGCGCTGAAATGAACTGGAAGACGTATGCGGTTGCTTGGGTGGCGTTCAATGCTCTTGGGATTTTTGTGGTCTATGCCATCCAGCGGCTGCAGAATATTCTGCCGCTCAATCCCATGGGCCTGGCCGCGGTCACGGCGGATTCCGCGTTTAATACGGCGATCAGTTTTGCCACCAACACGAATTGGCAGGGCTACGGTGGCGAGAGCACCATGAGTTACTTTACCCAGATGATCGCTCTGGGTGTCCAAAACTTTGTGTCGGCTGCAAGCGGCATCGCCGTGCTTTTTGCCGTGATCCGAGGTTTTGTCCGCAAGCAAACTGAAAATATCGGCAATTTCTGGATGGACCTTGTCCGGAGCACTCTTTACATCCTGTTGCCGCTTTCGATTGTGGTGGCGACTATTTTAGTCTCTCAAGGTGTGCCGCAGACTTTTAAACCTTCTCCCAAGGCATCTCTCTTGCAGCCTACGAGCTATGATCAACCGATGACGGACAAGGATGGCAAACCAGTTCTGGATGAAAAGGGGCAGCCCAAGACACAGAAGGCAATGCTCACAGAGCAAGTGATTGCCGTAGGTCCAGTGGCATCCCAGATCGCGATCAAACAGCTGGGGACAAACGGTGGCGGTTATTACAATGTGAATTCTGCGCATCCGCTTGAGAATCCCACCCCGCTTTCCAATTTCACTGAAGTGCTTTCGATCCTCCTGATCGCCGCCGCTCTTTGCTACAGTTTTGGCTACAGGGTCAAAGACACGCGGCAGGGTTGGGCGCTTTTGATCGCAATGACCCTTATTTTCGTCCCCCTGCTGTGGATGTGTACCCATTATGAACAGGCCGGCAACCCGCTTCTTGCAAAGATGGGCATCGATCAATCCGCGACCGCATTTCAGCCCGGAGGAAATATGGAGGGCAAGGAAGCCCGCTTTGGGATCGTGAGCTCCACGATATGGGCTTCGGCCACGACCGCCGCTTCCAACGGCTCAGTCAACTCCATGCATGATTCTTTTACGCCACTGGGAGGTTTGGTTCCGATGTGGCTGATGGAGCTGGGAGAGGTGGTTTATGGAGGCGTAGGATCCGGCCTTTACGGGATGCTCGCCTTTGTCATTGTAGCCGTTTTTGTCGGAGGATTGATGGTGGGCCGGACACCGGAATATCTGGGTAAGAAAATTGAGTCCTATGAAATGAAGATGGCCTCGATCATGATCCTGATTCCGCCGATCCTTGCGGTTTTGGGAGCAGCAATCGCGGTGGTAGCTCCCGGAGGAAAAGCCAATATTTTCAATCCGGGCATTCATGGATTCAGCGAAGTGCTTTATGCTTTTTCATCGGCAAGCAATAATAATGGGAGCGCTTTCGCGGGTTTGGGTGCCAATAATATTTTTTACAATATTATGTTGGGAATTTGTATGTTTTTTGCACGCTTTTGGCTGGCCATTCCTGCGCTCGCCTTTGCAGGGTCTCTGGCCAAAAAGAAGATCGTGCCGGTGAGTTCTGGGACTCTTCCGACTCATACGCCGCTTTTTATTTTCTTTCTGGTGGGCATCGTAATTCTTGTCGGGGCCTTGACCTTTTTCCCAGCGCTGGCGCTTGGACCGATCGTTGAACATTTGACCCTTGCGGCAGCTTAAAGGCCGTTATTCATCAATACACGCAGGAACGTTTGTTTGGTATAATCGGCAAACCTGTAGTGAATGTTTTAGAGGTGAACCTTTCTTAAAACCAAGAATAAAAATAATCTCCTTGAGATAACAGATGGAAAATAGACCGGACCCGGATCAGCTTTTAAAGCGTGCTCAGGCGGAGGAAGCTCGGCGCGGAAAGCTCAAGATCTTTTTTGGAGCGATGGCCGGCGTCGGAAAAACCTATTCCATGCTCGAGGCCGCCCGCCACCAGAAAAAAGAAGGCGTTGATGTCATCGTCGGTTATGTCGAAACTCATAAACGAGTCGAGACCGAAGCGCTTTTGGAAGGCCTGGAAGTTCTCTCCCGAAAAATAGTCCCTTACAAAAACGTCGATCTTTCGGAATTCGACATCGATACCGCACTCAAAAGAAACCCTTCCTTAATTCTGGTCGATGAATTGGCCCACACGAATGCCCCCGGCTCCCGCCATCTCAAACGGTGGCAGGACGTTGAAGAGCTGTTAAATGCGGGGATCGACGTTTACACCACCCTGAATGTCCAGCATTGTGAAAGCGTCAATGATGTCGTGACTCAGGTGACCGGCATCATCGTGCGTGAGACCGTTCCTGACACTTTTATTGAAAAAGCAAACGAAATAGAGCTTGTCGACCTGCCCTCCGAAGACCTTCTCAAACGTCTGAAAGAAGGAAAGGTTTACCTGGGCCCTCAGGCTGAACAGGCCGCGCAAAACTTCTTCCAACCCGGGAATCTTATCGCCCTGCGGCAGTTGGCGCTCCGCTACACCGCCAAGAATGTGGATGCCCAGATGCGCAACTTCAAAGGGTTACATTCCATTTCGAAGATCTGGAACGTCGGGGAACGGTTCCTGGTCTGCGTCAGCGAAAGCCCTTCCTCCATGAGCCTGATCCGGGCCGCCAAACGCATTGCCTCCGAGATCGGGGCACCCTGGACCGTCGCCTATGTTGAATTCCTTTCCTTACAGCATACGGAAACAGGAAAAAATCGGGCTTTGGAGATGTTGCGTTTTGCGGAAAAACTTGGCGCCGAGGTCGTGACTTTAAGCGGGCACAATGTCAGTGATGAACTGATCGCCTACGCCCGGTCCAATAACATCACGAAACTTATCATCGGCAAACCGAGAAGGACCCGCTGGCAAGAACTCGTCTCAGGTTCGATCGTCAATGAACTCGCTCGTAAATGCGGAGAGATCGACCTTTACGTCATCAGCGGGGAAAGACAAACCCTCCCCGCTTCTTTGAAATTGGTGGCACCCCCGAAAGTTTTTTCATGGAGAAATGCTCTTCTCGCCCTGGGTATCGTCGCCCTTTGCACGGCAGTCAATATCCCTCTCTCTCGTCATCTGGAACCCGTTAATCTCGTCTTAGTTTATTTGTTGGGAGTCGTTTGGATCGCTTTCCGTTACGGGAAACGCATTTCGCTTGCCGCGTCTCTACTCAGTGTATTTTTGTTTGATTTTTTATTCACGCCGCCTTATTTTTCCTTAACGATGTCCGGCCAGGATGCCTTCACCTTCGTGGCCATGGCCGCCATAAGTTTCTTGATCAGTAGTTTGTCGGACCGCCTGCGGCAACAAACGGCCGCAACGCGCCTGCGTGAAGATCGCAATCGCATTCTCTACGAGCTGATGCAGGATCTGGCTAAGACGTCCACTCCGAACGGCCTTTTCCAAGCGCTGATTCATCATGTCCGGAACTATTTCAAATTGCCGGTCGTTATCTTCACCCCCAACCCTAAAAAAGAACTGTCCGTGCATGTTGAAAAACTGGAAGGACACGCACTTCTTCCCAATGAAATGGCGGTTGCACAATGGGCCTATGAGCACAAACAAATGGCGGGACGAGGAAGCGATACGTTACCAGCCGCGCAGGGGCTTTATGTTCCTCTTGTTGGCTTGGAAATGACCCCTGGGGTTCTTGGGATATTCCCGATAGAGAACAACCCTTTTACGAACCCCGAGCAATTGCATCTTCTGCAGATGCTTGTAAATCAGACGGCATTGGCCGTGGAAGGAGCCGAGCTTGCCTTTGCGACGCTCCGGGCCGAAGATGCCGTTGAAAAAGAGCGCGTTCATAATCTTCTCTTAAGTACCTTTTCCTATGAGCTTCCGGGCCCGCTTTCCGAGATTTCACAAGCGGCCGCCGACTTGCTCAGACCCGAAATCTTGGGCGACGAGATTAAAAAGAACGCCCTTATAAAATTGATCCGGACCAAGGCCCAGGAATTAAGCAAACTGGCCGTTGAGCTCCCCAAAATCCTTGAATCTGAAAATCCGTAGAAGGTTCTTCTCGATCACCTCGAAATAACTTCAGCCGATCGCTACTTTTCCGGTTTCACCCGTGCGGATACGAAAACACTCTTTAAGATCGAGCACGAATATCTTCCCGTCACCGATATGATTGGTCCGCGCGCCTTGGATGATCGCGTCCACAGTCGCCTTGACGAATTCCTCATTGACCGCGATCTCGAGCTTCACTTTTTTCAGAAGGCGGCCTACTTCTTTATGTCCACGGTAAACCTCCGAAATTCCCTTCTGGCGGCCGCGGCCCAAAACGTTTGAGACTGTAACAAGATGAATCTCTTTTTCTTCAAGGATCCTCAAAACTTCGTCCAACCGATCCGGCTGAATGATCGCAATGATATAGCGCATATCTATGCCTCCTTTACCCCGTTAGAGATCTGACCGACTCTCACGGGATGTGTTTTTACGTATCGACTCGTGTAGGTTCTGCAACGTCCGTTATGAGACATTCGAATCTCTAACGGGGTTAATCCAACATGGTGTAGCCGGACTCACGATGTTGCGTGAGATCCAGCCCGATGCGTTCTTCGTCCTCGGAAACGCGAAGACCCATCAGGGCATCCACGAGCTTTAGGAGGACCCAAGAAACGACGAGTGAATAGACGAGGGTGATTACCACGGCCTTCAGCTGTATCAAAAAGAGTCCCGGATTCCCGTAAAAGAAACCATTGTTCCCGGCCGGGTTAACAGCCTTCGTGGCCCAAAGACCCGTAGCCAAAGTCCCCAGGATCCCGCCCACCCCGTGCACGCCAAAAGCATCCAAAGAATCATCATAGCCGAATTTTGCTTTGACTACGGCCACGCAGAAAAAACAGCCCACCGAGGCCAAAGCGCCTATCCAGATCGCGTCGATCGGTCCGACAAACCCCGCGGCAGGGGTGATCGTAGCAAGTCCCGCGACAGCACCGGTGATCATACCCAGCATGGTGGGTTTGGAATTGAACTTCCATTCTAGCAACGCCCAAGTCAGTCCGGCGGCCGCTCCAGCGATATGGGAAACGACCATGGCGCTAACGGCCAACCGGTTCGCGCCAAGCGCGCTTCCCCCGTTAAAGCCAAACCAGCCGAACCACAAAAGTCCCGCGCCGAGCACGGCGAACGGGAGATTGTGTGGAGGCGACATATGACTGGGATAGCCTTTTCTTTTGCCGAGCACGAGCGCGCAGACCAAAGCCGCAACACCCGCGTTGATGTGAACCACGACCCCTCCCGCAAAATCAAGCACCCCCATATTTTTCAAAAAACCGCCGGCGCCCCACATCCAGTGGCAGACGGGATCATAAACGAGTGTGGCCCAAAGAAGCGAGAAAACACAGAATGCTGAGAATTTCATGCGTTCTGCGAATGCGCCCAGGATCAGACCCGGCGTAATGATCGCGAACATCGCCTGATAGATCATAAATAGCTGGTGTGGGATCGTGGCCGAATAAGCCGCAAAGGGATCCAACGTTACGCCCTGGAGCCCCGCCCAGCTCAAGTTGCCGATCAAACCTTTGACGTCAGGACCGAACGCCAAGCTATAGCCGAAAAGAACCCACTGAAGCGTGATCATACACATTAGAATGAAGCACTGCATCAGGATCGAAAGCATATTTTTCTTGCGGACCAGTCCGCCATAGAAAAAAGCCAGACCGGGTGTCATTAAGAACACCAGCGCCGCAGACATCAGCACCCAAGAAGTATCCCCGCCGCTAATGGCCAACACCGCCGGGTCTGCCGCCCAGGCCATTTGAGAGGCGCCTAAAAAAACAAAAAAAATCGCAACCCCCAAAAAATATTTAAATCTATTCAGCATCGAATGCCTCCCATTTTTGTCGACAAATCCTATTTTCGACGAATTCGTCCTACAATTTTGTAGACTCCAAGGCAATAAAAAACCTTCCTATTCTTAGCCAAAGCTAGAAAGGACGTGATGCAGGTTACAGATGCAAGATGCGTGCCAAACCTGTACGGCGTAAAAAATCATGCGCCTCACCGTACGTCGTACGCCTTACGAAATTCATCCGATCGCTATTTTGCCCGTCTCACCGGTGCGAATGCGAAAGCATTCCTTGAGCTCGAACACGAAGATTTTCCCGTCCCCGATATGATTGGTCCGTGCGCCCTGGATGATCGCATCGAGCGTCGGCTTCACAAACTCTTCGTTCACCGCGATCTCGAGCTTCACTTTCTTAAGTAAGCGGCCCCCTTCCTTATGGCCCCGGTAGACCTCCGAGATCCCTTTCTGACGGCCACGACCCAGAACATTGGTCACCGTCACAAGATGGATCTCTTTCTCTTCAAGAATCTGAAGCACGTCGTCCAAACGGTCCGGCTGAATGATTGCAATGATGTAGCGCATGGTTTCCTCCTTTAATCCAACATGGTGTAGCTCGACTCATGGTGTTGCGTGAGATCAAGCCCGATGCGTTCTTCGTCTTCAGAAACCCGCAGACCCATGAAGGCATCCACAATTTTCAGGAGTACGAAAGAAACGATGAATGAATAGACAATGGTGACTACCACAGCCTTCAGCTGTATTAGGAAAAGTCCCGGGTTCCCATAGAAGAAACCGTTATTCCCTGCCGGATTCACAGCTTTGGTCGCCCAGAGCCCCGTGGCCAGGGCGCCCCAGATCCCGCCAATGCCGTGCACGCCAAAAGCATCCAGCGAATCGTCATAGCCGAATTTGGTTTTAACCACCGCCACGAAGAAATAGCAAATAACCGAAACTCCGACTCCGATCCAGATAGCATCCATGGGACCCACAAATCCCGCGGCAGGAGTGATCGCCACAAGTCCGGCCACAGCGCCGGTAATCATACCGAGCATGGTGGGTTTGGAGCTGATCTTCCATTCGAGCAAAGACCAGGTCAGACCCGCGGCGGCGGCAGCAACGTGTGTCGCCACAAGCGCGCTGGTGGCAAGACCGTTAGCCCCCAAAGCGCTTCCGCCGTTAAATCCAAACCAGCCGAACCATAAGAGTCCCGCGCCAAGCACGGCGAACGGGAGATTGTGGGGAGGTGACATATGATCGGGATAACCTTTTCTTTTTCCGAGCACGAGGGCGCAAACCAAAGCTGCAACGCCGGCGTTAATGTGCACCACCGTACCGCCAGCGAAATCCAAGGCCCCCGAATTTCTCAGGAAACCACCCACGCCCCACACCCAGTGGCAAACGGGATCATAAACAAAGGTGGCCCAAAGAAGCGAAAAGACCACGAATGCTGAAAATTTCATCCGCTCCGCAAAGGCTCCAAGGATCAGCCCCGGCGTGATAATAGCGAACATCGCTTGATAGATCATGAAGGCCTGATGCGGAACCGTAGCCGAATAAGCCGCAAACGGTGCTATCCCGACGCCATGAAGACCCGCCCAACTCAAGCTTCCAATTATCCCTTTGATGTCCGGCCCGAACGAAAGGCTATAGCCAAAAACCACCCATTGAAGCGTGATGATGCACATGAGCATGAAACATTGCATGAGCACTGAAAGCATGTTCTTCTTACGCACGAGACCGCCGTAGAAGAACGCTAGGCCCGGCGTCATCAGGAACACCAGCGCCGCGGACAACAACACCCAGGCCGTGTCCCCGGTGTTAATGAGCGGCACGGTCGCATCCGCCGCCAGCGCCAGCTTTGAGACCCCCATGAGAACCATAAATCCAGTCAATCCGAAAAGCCACTTTCGTAGTTTTTTCATCACTTACTCCTCCATTTCGCAGGCTGAATTCAATATCCACGAATTTGTCGCACATTTTTGTATTTTTATGCCTAAAAAACATCCCTTGTATTCTAGAGCCATCATGTGTGGTGCAAGAGTCGTGCCAACTCAGATGAGATGAAGAAATTATTGCGCGGATTCATAGGAGGAAGAAAAAAAACGGGCATCTCTCCCTCAGAAAAGATGCCCGTTTAGAACTGAATTTCGAACTGACGTTTACAGCTTAAAGAGCATTTCCGCGTAGGTCGGCACCGGCCAAATTTCCGTAGGGGTCACGCCTTCGAGAGCATCGATGTCCTTACGAAGAGCGTTCATTGCCACGACTACTTTATCGCGGAATGCCTCGGCACGCTTGACGATATCCGCCACATGGTGCGCCTTCTCAATCGCTACCTCAAGTACATTAAGCTTTTCGGAAGCCACCGACAAAAGACCGCTCACGGTCGCAAGCAATTCTTTCTGAACCGTGGACGGTGCCGAAGCGGACTTCAGAGCGCTAATAGCGGTTGCAAGTTCCGCGGCGAACTTCATGCCGGCGGGAAGAAAGAGCCGCTTGACCATCTGGACAGAAGCCTGCGCCTCGATATTCACGTGCTTCACGTATGTTTCGAGGTAGATCTCATACCGGGAATGGAGCTCTTTGGGGGTTAATACCTGATATTTATCAAAGAGTTTTTCCGCTTGCGGCGTCGCCATGGTCGCCAGCGCATCAATCCCGGTCTTGATGTTGGGGAGGTCGCGTCTTTTGGCCTCGGCAACCCATTCATCCGAATAATTGTTCCCATTGAAAATAACGCGTCCGTGTTTTTTTACCGCATCGCGCACAATGGCGGTCGCTTCCTTGTTGAGACCGCTCTTTCCGGATTTCTCAAGACGCGTCGCGATCTCGTCCAGCGCTTCTGCAACAATGGTATTGATCACAATATTCGGACCGGAGATGGAGGCTGAAGACCCGACCATCCGGAACTCGAACTTGTTGCCTGTGAACGCAAAAGGAGACGTTCGGTTACGGTCCGTGTTGTCCTTCGGAAGCGGCGGTAAAGCATCCACCCCGATGTGGAGAAAACTCTGCCCCCGGGACTCAACTTTCTTCCCTTTGGCGATACCTTCCAGGATGTCTGTTAACTCATCCCCCATAAATACGGAAATGATGGCCGGAGGAGCTTCGTTCGCGCCAAGCCGAAGATCGTTCCCCGGATTGCCGCAGCTTGCCCGGAGTTTGTCGGCATGGCGATCCACTGCCGTAAGAAGAGCGCTCACAAAAATCAGGAACTGTTCGTTCTCGGAGGGCGTCTTGCCAGGTTCCAATAGATTCTGGCCGTCATCGGTCGAAAGCGACCAATTATTGTGCTTGCCAGAGCCATTCACGCCCGCGAACGGTTTCTCGTGGAGAAGACATACGAGGTCATGACGGAGCGCCACCTTCTGCATGGTTTCCATCACGAGCTGGTTGTGATCGGCCGCGATGTTGGTCGTAGAAAAGATCGGCGCCATTTCGTATTGCGAGGGAGCGACCTCGTTGTGCTTGGTTTTGGAAGAAATGCCCATCTTCCAAAGTTCGATATCCAGGTCCTTCATGAACGCAGAAATGCGGTCCTTAATCGCACCAAAATACTGGTCCTCAAGTTCCTGACCTTTGGGTGACGGAGCGCCAAACAACGTTCTCCCGGAAACGATCAGATCGAGGCGTTTTTCATAAAAGGCCTTGTCGATCAGAAAGTATTCCTGCTCGGGACCGACCGTTGAGGTCACACGCTTGGAGGTCTTGTTGCCGAGCACTTTTAACACACGAATAGCTTGCTTGGAGACCGCCTCCATAGAACGGAGAAGCGGCGTCTTCTTATCAAGCGCTTCACTCGTATAAGAACAGAACGCCGTCGGAATGGCGAGGGTCACATTTCCCGAGGCATCCTCTTTGAGGAATGCGGGAGATGTGCAATCCCACGCCGTATAACCACGTGCTTCAAATGTGGAGCGAAGGCCGCCGCTTGGAAAAGACGAGGCGTCGGGCTCCCCCTGAGCCAATTGTTTCCCGGAAAACTCCATGATCACGCTGCCATCGTCCGTGGGAGAAATAAAAGAATCATGTTTTTCCGCGGTCCGGCCCGTAAGCGGCTGGAACCAATGGGTATAGTGCGTTGCGCCTTTTTCGATGGCCCAATCCTTCATCGCATTCGCGACCACATTGGCCACCTCCGGCGAAAGCGGAAGCCCCTGCTGGATCGTTTTCTTGAGAGCCTTGTAAGTCTCCTTGGGGAGACGCTCCCTCATGGTCCGGTCATTAAAAACATTGCTTCCAAAGATCTTCGTCACATCCACTTTTTCGCAACCACAATGACAAGCCTTATCTTCGCACATAACATCCCCCTTTTTTTGATTGAATATTTTGAAAAATCTACCCCTTCTTATCAAGGCAAGGACCGGGGTTACAATACTTTATGCAAATTCTGTGCCAAGTCGAGAACTCTTTCTTCGAGGGGAACCCTTCAGAAATCCCCTGACAAAGCTACAAAATTGTCCTTGAGGAACAGCCACCTACATTTTTGTCGAGCCCTTTATTTGAGCCCGTAATTCCTGATCTTATACCCCAAGATGCGCTCTGTCACCCCGAGAACCTTGGCGGCCTTGCGCTGGTTCCCGCCCTGAGAACGAAGGGCCTCCAGGATCAGGTTCTTTTCAAGGGTCTCGACCGCCGAAGACAAAGAGCCGCCATCTCCTGGCGTAACATCCGCAGCCCTCACAGGCTTAAGTTGGATCGCCGCCGGATGTCTTTTCCCTCCCGGAATGGGAAAAAGGTCGGCCTCCAGAGTATCGGATTTGCAAAGGATGACCGCTCGCTCAATGGCGTTCTGGAGCTCCCGGATATTCCCGGGCCAATAGTAGTCCATCAGATAGGCCATGGCCTCGTCTGAAACATAACGGGCTTTTTTATTGCTCTCAAGACTCGTTTGTTTCAAAAAATGGGCGACCAGAAGAGGAATATCTTCCCTCCGTTCCCTTAAGGGCGGAAGGAGTATCGGCACCACGTTAAGCCGGTAGTAGAGATCTTCCCGGAACTGCTTTTCCTGCACCGCCTTTTCAAGATCGCGGTTCGTCGCCGCGATCACCCGGACGTCCACGCGGATTGTTTGGGTACCTCCCACACGTTCGAATTCCCTTTCCTGAAGCGCACGCAGAAGTTTGACCTGCATCGAGGCCGAAATGTCCCCGATCTCGTCAAGAAAGAGAGTCCCGCCGTCTGCCATCTCAAAACGTCCCAGCTTCTTTGCGACCGCCCCAGTAAACGCGCCTTTTTCATACCCGAAAAGCTCGCTTTCCAGAAGCGTTTCCGGCAACGCCGCGCAGGATACCTTCACGAAGGGTCCCTTGGAACGGAAACTGCCGTAATGGATCGCGTGCGCCACCAGCTCCTTACCGGTCCCCGTTTCACCCCGCAGAAGCACGGTCGAGCGCGTCTGGCTCACCATATCGATGGCCTCATAAACCTCTTCCATGCGTTTGCTTTTACCGATGATGTTGGCCGGATGGAATTTTTTGGCAAGCTCCCGCTTCAGCTCCACATTCTCGAACTGAAGTTTTACTTTTTCCTTTTCGCGGAGCCGATAATTCGCGACGGCTTGCGCGATAATGAAGCTGATGATGGTCAAAAGTCTCAGGTCTTCATCCAGGGAAACATTCCCTTCGAAAAGCCGGTCGACACTCAAAGCGCCGATGGTTTCTTGATCGATCTTGATGGGAACGCAGATGAACGCGATGCGATTGCGGCGGAAATCCTTCCGCGCACCGGTGCGATTGAGAAAAAGAGGTTCTTCTCCGATGTTGGGGACCGCAATAGGCTCTCCCGCCTCCACGACTTTCCCGGTGATCCCTTCCCCGATCTTGTAGCGGCCCTTCTTTCTAGCCTGATCGTCAAGACCGTGGGCGATCTCGATCGTGAGGCTTTCTCCCTCCGCGTCAAGAAGGGTCAAAGTCCCCCGATGCATGCCCATTTTTTCATGAAGAACATCCAGCACCTTTCGCATCCGGTCTTCGAGGGAAGCCGGAGCGCTCATGTGCCGGGTGATCTCATAGAGAACACCCAGCTCCTGGGTCTCACTTTGAAGTCTGACAGAAGGTTTTGTTTTTTCGCCACTCATATTTATTCTCTATTTCTTAAGGCAGGTCCTGATTGCCTTTGTTAAAAAAATGAATGAGAATCAGGGCCGGTTGCTAACTCCATAAAGAACAATGCCCGCGCGATTGGCTTTCTCCACAAAAATGTCTTTACCAATAAAAAGGGTCTTGTGCGCCTCAAAAGCAAATGCCTCGGCCTGCGCTTCGATCAACCCCTCGAGGGTCTTAAGCCCGACCGCGGGCACATCAAAACGCATGTCCTGGTTCGGCTTGGCGATTTTCACCACAATGATCTTGCCGCGCCCGAGCGCCCCGCCCCGGCGTATCGCTTCGTCGGTCCCTTCAATCGCCTCGACCGCGAGGACAGCCTTGTTCTTCACCACAACGGTCTGCCCGATGTCCGCACCGGAGATCTTCTGCGCCATTTCGAAACCAAAATCAATATTGTCCATGACGGACTTGGAGGTCTTCTTTTTGCCGAGAAGCCCCGGACCCGGCATCATGTCTTTGAGAAAAAGGGTTGAATCCTGGAGCGTGATGCCTTTTTTAAAGAGGTAATCCGCAATGCCTCCAAGAAGGGAATCGTCCTTGTGGTCTTTCAATTTCACAAGGACTGCCATCATGTCAAGATCGAGGCGCACGTTCTCTTTAAAAAAACGCACTTTTTCGATCTTGCCGGCCATAATGGCTTCGTGAGCCCCTTCGTCTTTCAGGAATTTCGAAAGTTTCTTGAGCTCACCGACCTTCACCCATGAAAAAGCGTCCGAAAGCTTCTCCAGGGCAGGCTCGGCCTCCTGTTCTAGGGCGCAGGTCACGACCCGGTATCCCACCCGCTTGGCCTCTTCAGCCACCAGGATGGGAAAACGGCCATTCCCCGCGATGATCCCCATGGTCTTCATGATAGTGTTCTCTGGTTGGAAGTGCCGGAAGCTATCCTGGCTTTCATTTTCTTTTCATCCATGGCAGCCAGGATTGCCCCAATTTCCGTCCCGACTTTTGTTTTCTTTTTCTAACGGCAGTCAGGACGGCCCCACTTACCGCTTTGCGGTAATTGATTGGAATTGGGACTACCCGCAAATGCCCCGTTCGGACTTCTCCAGGAATGAAAGGATCGTCTGGACGGAAGGACTTGAAGGGACTTCCAGTTGGATCTGTTTGATCACGCTCTTTAAGGCCAAGCCGGATTTAAAGATAATTTTAAATGTTTTTTTGATGGAGGATTTTTCTTCTTTGGAAAATCCCGCGCGGTCCAGTCCCACGGAATTAATCCCGAAAGCGCGCGCCGGATGCCCGTCAACCATCATAAAGGGCGGAATGTCTTGGACCACTTTGGAGTGGCCCCCCGTGATCGAAAGTGTTCCGATCCGGATGAATTGGTGGACGCCGCTTAAGCCCCCGAGGATCGCCCTGTCCTCCACGATGACATGCCCCGCGAGCGTCGCATTGTTGGCGAGCGTCACACCATTATGAATGACGCAATCATGAGCGACATGTGCATAAGCCATGAGAAGATTGTCGTTCCCGATCACGGTCTCGGTACCATTCAGCGTCCCGGGATTCAAAGTCGCGTATTCGCGGATCGTGTTGCGGTCGCCGATCTTGAGATAACTCACACCGCCATCGGCTTTTTTGTCCTGAGTGAGACTGCCCACCACCGCGCCGGTAAAGATCTCGTTGTCCTCTCCGATCGTGGTGTGTCCTTCGATCGTGACACGAGGCCCGACCTTTGTACGTGCGCCGATCTTAACCGTACCGGCAATAATAGCCCAGGGCCCGACCTCCACCCCTTCGCCCAGGACGGCGTCAGGATGAACGATGGCCGTGGGATGGATCATTATTCCCGGTCGACCACAGCGAACTTCACATCCGCTTCGCATGCAAGTTTGTCTCCCACATAGGCCCTGCCGGAACACTGGCCGAATTTGGCGCGCTTCTTCAGGACCTCGACCTCCATCCGGAGCGTATCCCCCGGAAGGACCGGACTGCGCCATTTGACGGCATCCACGCTCATGAAATAGGCGATCTTGCCCCGGTTTCCGGGTTCTCCCAGCATGATCACCCCGCCCACCTGCGCCATCGCTTCCACGATTAGCACCCCGGGCATCACAGGATGCCCCGGGAAATGTCCCTGAAAAAAATAATCGTTCATGGTGACCTGCTTGAACCCCGTCGCGCGGATCCCCGGCTCAAAATTCTCGATCCGGTCCACGAAAAGAAAGGGGTACCGGTGCGGAATAATTTTCTGGATCTCTTCCACATTTAATGTTTTAGAGAATGGCTTCGATTCAGCGGGAGTATTCATCATCAATTTCCTCACGAGTTCGACGTTAAGGGCGTGGCCGCTCCTGGAAGCGATCACATGCCCGCGAATGAATTTTCCGCACAAGAACAGGTCTCCCAAGATATCCATCACCTTGTGACGGCAGGCTTCGTTTTCAAACCGTAAAGTGTTCTGAATGGGTTTGTTCTTCTCAAAAATAAGTGTGTTGGAAGGATTCGCGCCCTTTCCGAACCCTTGAGAAAGCAGAAGCTCCGCCTCCTTCTTAAGACAAAAGGTGCGGGCCGGCGCCAGCTCCCGTTCGAAGATCTCCGGCATGATCGGAAGCGACAGATACTGGTCCAAAAGGTCGGCGTCCCGGTAATTGAGCATGAAGGAGATTGAGAATGAATCGGCGGGTAAGATCACGATCGACTGGTCCCCCTGATCGACATAGACGGGCACCTTGACGGTCAGGAATTGCCGCTCCGCGCTCTGTTCCTCAAGTCCGGCAGCGATCAGAGCCTCCGTGAATTCCAGGGCACTTCCGTCCATCCCGGGAACTTCTTCCCCGTCGATCTCCACCAAAGCATTGTCGATCCCAAGCCCGTGAAAAGCGGCCATGAGATGCTCGATCGTTCGAACGCGCCCCGTCCCTACCGAGATCGCGGTTTGGCGCATCTCATCGGAGCAGACGTTCTCGATCGAAGCCTTGACCTTGAGGTCCGGGTCCAGATCGACACGGCAAAAAAGTATCCCGGCATTCTCCGAAGCCGGACGCACGCACACCATCACCTTGCGACCGGTATGGAGCCCCGTCCCTTCGAAAGCGGCCTGGTTTTTGAGGGTCCTTTGTTTCATTGTTCCCGGGGCTTCAAGCCTTCTTATATTTCTTCGCGAGTTCCGCGGAGACCTGCGCCGTGATATCAAAAGACTTTTTCTGGGCGAGAAGCACACGCTTATTGAAGATCATGTCATAACCGCCCTTGGTCGCAAAATCCTGAACGATGACATCGATCTCTTGGAAGATCTCACGGACCACTTTATCGCGCTGTTCGGCAAGTTGCTGGCGAACATTGCGATCAAAATCCTCGAGCTGGCGTTTCTTCTCGATCAACTGTTCTTGTTTGGTGGCACGAGCATCCGCCGCGAGAAGGGCCACCTCATCCTCCATGGAACGGATCTTGGCCATCATGTCATTTCGTTCTTTTTCCTTGGCTTCTCCCGCGGTCTTGAGCACCAGATCCTGGTCCTTGGTCTTTTGATAATTGTCAAAAACGTCGCCCACATCGACATATGCGACCTTCAGCTCCGCCGCAAAGGCCGGAAGACTCAAGCCCAACATCATCAGGATTGCCAGAAAACACGCTGTCATTTTACGATTCATGGTATTTCTCCTTGGTTAAAACGGAACGGTGGTTGAAAAATCTATTTTATCCTAAATGAAATCCTTTGGCTCCTTCACAAAACACGTTCGGTCGCTCAGGATGATCGGGCAGAACTTGCGCCCGCTCAAAAACTACGGCTTAAACTGAATTCAAAACGCCCGTTCCTGTTCTTGTCGGGCCTATTCACAATGGGAAGACCATAATAAAAAGCCAAAGGCCCGATTGGCGTCTTGACCTTGATCCCGGGGCCCACGCTCACGGCGAATTTCCCGAAATCGATACTATAAGAATCCTCACTGACATTGCCCGCATCGGTGAACAGCACGCCGCGGAACGCGTCAAGGTATGGAAGCGGAAAAGTGTAGTCGAGATTTACGATAGCCATGGTCTGACCGCCCGAGGCTTCGCCTCCATCTTGAGGACCGACGCGCCGGTAATTATAACCGCGAACTGTACCGAGGCCGCCAGCAAAGAACCTGTCATAGGCTGGAGTCGTGGACGTTTTCCCGAACGACTGGGATGTGGCCAAACGGACCTGGAATTCGATTTGGTGTTTCTTGTGGAACGTGAAATATTCCGTGTACCCGGATCTTAAAACATAAAAATCCTGGTCGCCACCCAAAAAGCTCCCGACCAGATCGCCTCCGAGATTGATCACCCGACCTTTGGTCGGATTGAACACATTATCACGATTATCAAAGGTCGTGAACCCGCGAAGCCTGGAAAGCCAGTCCGGCCCTGCGAACTTCTTAACAGAATCAGGCGCATTATCCGCGATGTTCTTGAGTTTTACATTTTCTAACGTATATCCGCCACCTAGCCGGAGGACGTCCTTAAAAAGACGCGAAAAAGTCGTTGAAGCCCCGATCCTTCTTTCACCAAAAACGGTGTTCTGATTGTCTTGCGCAGTGTAAAAAACGTCCGTGCCCCAAGAGATCGGCTTATTGAAAAGATACGGCTCCACAAAATTAAGATCAAATTCCTTGTGAACGGTCCCGAGTTGTCCTTTAAGCGAGAGCAACTGCCCACCGCCGGTAAAACGCGGCCAGTTAAGAATGTCAAAATTGCGCTGAGAGATTTCAGCAAAGCCCATGAACATATCGATCGAACTGATGCCGCCGCCGAAGGAAAGCTCCCCGGTGCGTTTTTCTTTCACCCGGAAAATGAGGTCCTTGCGATTTGTCCCGGCATCCGTGGGCTCGGTGTCGTAGGTGATCTCTTCAAAATAGTTCAGATTTTGGAGGCGCTCCTTGGACTTCTCGATCTTCTGGCCGTCAAAGCGCTCGCCCGGACGGATACGGAGTTCACGGCGGATGACTTTGTCGCGGGTCTTTGTGTTCCCGCGGATCTGGACCTTCTCCACAAAATAGAGGTCCCCTTCCTGGATCTCGTAGGTGATGTCCACTTTGCTGCTGTCGCGGTTGAGTTTCACGTCAGGCACCACGCGGGCTTCAATATAACCTTCCTTCGCGTAAAACTGACGGATCTTTTCGATATCCTGCGCGACATAGAATTGCGAATAGGTCAGGCCAGGAAGCATTTCGAGCTGCTGCCAAAGTTCGGATTCCGGAAAAAGGGTATTGCCTTTGAATTTGATCTCGCCGGCCAGATAGTGTTGTCCCTCGTCGATCTTGATCAGGATATGAATCGTGTTCTTGTCTTTGTTGTAGTCGAACACCGGTAACACCTTCACGTCCAGATAGCCTTCCTTTTGATAAAAGAAACTGATCTTCTCAAGGTCTTTCTCAAAATCACCCTCTTTGAACGTCCCGAACAGGAACCATTTTTTCTCTTTCGTTTTCATAAGCCTCTGGAGCTGCTTGGGCTTGAAAGCCTTCACGCCCTCAAAAGAGATCTTGGTGATCTTGAACTTTTTTCCTTCGAAGATCTTGATCGTGATCACGGCCTCTTTGGTCCCGGGGTCCACGTTGACGGTGGTCTGAAGATCCACGAACCGGAATCCTTTGTCCGCGTAAAGCTTGCGGATCTCCTCCTCGCCCTTTTTGACGGCCTTGCGGTCCAGAATCTGTCCCTCGATCACACCGAGCGTCTTCCGGAGCTTGTCTTCCTTAAAGGAAGTGGCCCCCTCCATCGTGATCTGCTTGACGATCGGCTTCTCGTCCACTTCCACGATCAATTTATAACCTTCGGGAAGTTCTTCCACTTCTAGTTTCACATCCTCAAAAAAACCGGTCGCATAAAGGCGCTTGATATCCTCATTAACGGTTTGCTGCTTGAGGGCGAGCCCTGGCTTGGTCTGGACTTTGCTCAAAATGGTATTCGTGCTCACGATGCGGTTCCCGCGGACATCCATCGCCACAACTTTTTTTTCAACCTTGGGGGCGCTTTGAGGATTGGCTGCGACCGGAGCGGGAGCCGGCGATGGGGCGACAGGACTTGAAACGGAAGCCTCGGGCGCGGGGACTTTTGCGGAGGGTTCTTCCGTATTTTGATTCCCAGAACCCGTGGAAGGCGCCGGGGAGGCCGCAACAGCCTCAGCCGCCGTCTTCTTATCCGTCCCTTCGGCAAAGACCGGCAACGCATGAAACGCAAAGAGGGATAAACCTAAGAGCAGGACCATGAAACGCTTCATGCGGATTCCTCAGATCTGAAAAATTCAGGGTTATCGAAACGCGTCCATTCTTTGAGAAACACGAGTGGGATAGATCCCGTAGGCCCATTACGCTGCTTGGCGATAATCGCCTCGGCCTTGTTCTTGTTCTCGTCGGACGGCTGATAATACTCTTCTCGAAAAAGAAATACAACTACGTCCGCATCTTGTTCGATGGCGCCGGACTCACGAAGATCGGAAAGTTGCGGACGATTGCCGGTCCTGGACTCCACCGCGCGGGAAAGCTGGCTCACCGCGATCACGGGGACCCGGATCTCGCGTGCAAGGGCCTTTAGGGACCTGGAGATCTCGGAAATCTCCTGCTGACGGTTCTCGGAGGACTTCGCCCCCTGCATGAGCTGCAAATAGTCGATCACGATCAGCGAAATATCGTGCTTCATTTTGAGACGGCGCGCCTTGGCGCGGATCTCCAGGACAGTCTGGCCCGGCGTATCGTCGATAAAGATCGGCGCTTCGGAAAGTTTACCTGCCGCATTTGTCAGCTTCGGCCAATCCTGATGAGAGAGATATCCCGTGCGGACCTTTTGCGCATCCACACGCGCATGCGAACAGAGCATCCTTTGGACCAGCTGCTCTTTGCTCATTTCAAGCGAGAAGATAACGACCGGTTTCTTCAAATTGATGCCCGCATGTTCGCAGATCGCGGTGGCAAAAGCAGATTTTCCCATCGAGGGACGGCCCGCCACGATGATCAGGTCCGAAGGCTGGAGCCCCGCGGTCTTCATATCGAATTCATGGAAACCGGTCGCGATACCCGTCACGTGTTCCTTGCGCTGAAAAAGCTGGTCGATCGTCTCCATGCTTTCATGGATAATGTCTTTGATCTGGACGGTCTTATTTTCGATCTGAGACTGGCCGATATCAAAAATCATTTTTTCCGCGCTGTCGATCATCTCGCGGGCATTGCCTTCGGCCTCAAGGCTGTTCTGAACGATCTGCGTCCCGGACTGGATGAGCTTGCGAAGAAGTGCCTTGTCCTTGACGATCCGGGCGTAATGTTCAATATTCGCCGCGGTCGGGACGATCGTTGTCAACTGCGTCAGGTAGCTGATCCCGCCCAGTTCCTCAAGCTGTTTGCGTTTCTTGAGTTCCTCGGAGACGGTGATAAGGTCCACGGGGTGATTCTTGGAAAAGAGGGCGACCATCGCTGTAAAGATATTTTGATGACGCTGGTCATAGAAAAAATCGGGGGTGAGAACCTCGATGGCCTTCGCGAGCGCGATCTCGTCAAAAAACATCGCGCCCAGAACGCTCATTTCAGCTTCGCGATTCTGGGGCGGAAGTTTCTCGTAAAGATTGACCGTTGTCTTCAATTCAACCACAAATAACCTCTAAAGAGATTTGAGAAGATCCGTCGATCCTTAGATCAATGAGAATCAGGATTGCCCTGATTACCTTATTTTTAATTTAATGAGAATCAGGACTGCGTACGAGCTCGACTGTCAGACGCGTCTTGACCTGCGGATAGATCTCGAGATCCACCTGGTGCGTACCTAAGGTCTTCAAAGGGTCTTTAATCCGGACCTGTTTTTTCTCGAAGCTATGCCCTTGTTTTTCGAGCTCCAAGCGGAGGTCCTCGGCGGTCACGGAACCATAAAGCTTGTCCCCTTCCCCCGCGCGGACTTCAAGCGTGATCTTAAGGTCCTTCATCTCTTTGGCCCGTTTTTCGTTCGCTTCTCTTTCTTTGACCTTGCGCGCGGCGCTGCGGGCGCGCTTTTCCGCAAAGAACTGCTTGTTGGCACGAGTCGCCGGGATCGCGAGATCCTGAGGCATCAGAAAATTCCTTGCGAACCCGTCGCGCACACGCACGACATCTCCTTTTTTGCCAACATCTGCCACATTTTTCAAAAGCAATAACTCCATGGATCAATTCCCCTTTTTTCTTTTTTTAAAATGGCCCCGGCGATCAGTTCGCCTGGAACGCCAAAAGCCCCGAATGACGCGACTTTTTAATGAGACGTGTGAGCGTCCGCTGGTCCTTTGAGCTCAAACGCGTGATGCGACGCGGCAGGATCTTGCCTTTCTCGGTGATATATTTCCCGAGGGCCTCCACATCTTTATAGTCCATGGGCGGCAGCACACGGCGCATGCGCTTGCGCACCGGCCGGGAAGGACTGCGGACCGGCGAACCGTAACCCTTTTCACCTTTTTTGGGCCCGCGGGCGTTCTTATCAAAAGGCTTTTTCTTTTCGAATTTTCCAAACTTTGAAGAAGATCTCGGTTTCATATTTTTTACACCTGGCTGATTTAGAAGGGAATTTCTTCGTCGGGTTTAAGTTCGTCCTTTGAAAGGGAGACGGATTCCTTTTTGGAAGGCACGCCGCCCTCCGGGGCTTCAAAAATGCTGTCATCCACGTCCATGGCCGGCACATCGGATCCCTCCCCCTTCCCGCCTCCGGGTTTCGAGCCGAGGAACTGGACATTGTCGGCGACCACTTCCGTGGAATACCGCTTGTTACCATCCGGACCATCCCAACTCCGGGTCTGGATCCTTCCTTCCACAAAAACGGGACGGCCTTTTTTCAGGTATTCATTGCAGATCTCCGCAAGACGCGCCCAAGCGACGATGCGAATAAAGGCCACTTCCTCTTTTTTTTCTCCCGCTTTGGAATTGAACGCGCGATTGACGGCGATCGTAAAAGTCGTCACGGCCTGCCCCGAGGGGATATAACGAAGCTCCGGATCCCGGGTGAGATTCCCGATCAACATGACTTTATTTAAACTTACGGCCATAGGTCACCCGATATTTTTTGTGTTCGATTGTTTATGCTTTAGACGTCGCAACAGGAGCGGCCGGAAGCGGCGGTAACGCGGGCTTCTTCGCGGGGACGCTCACCATGTATCTTAAAAGATTTTCCTGAAGTTCCAGTTCCTTGCGAAAATCCTGCGCCCGGGACGGATCCATTTCAAATTCAAAAACGAACGTCCGGCCGTCCTTATATTTACCGATCATGTGGCCGAGCGCCTTTTTCCCAAGATCGGTCTTCTGGATCACTTTCCCCTGAAATTTTTCGATCCATTTTACAACTTCCGCGGCGGGGTCTTTATGACCCTCTCCTGTGATCTCCGGCGGAAAAATAAACAACCCTTCGTATTTTTTCATCACACACTCCCTCAGAGGCTAGCCCTAATTTCCGTACGACGGAAATTAGAACAAGCACTGCGAACCCTTCAAATTTAAAACAACGCAGTGCTAGATTAAAATGATAACTCTTTCCGTAAGTTTCATAAACAGAAGCTACAGAAGCAGTTATGAAGTTTTTAGGCCTTCAAAAAGGCTAAAAGGAAAGACAATGTAGCATAAATGCCGTGCTTGGGCAACCCTGATTCTCATTTATGTTCCAAGCTGCTACAAACCTAAAAAACAGTGAAATTTATGTGTCTCATCGCCATTCGATTTTTCCCAGCGAGAAAATTCTCACTCGCGCCTTCGGCTCCGCTCGGCGAGAAGACTTCACCAGAGCCAGCTCTCGGAGCGCTTCAAGCTCGGTGCCCGTCTAAAGCGGGATTGAAGCGCAAGAGCGCAGGCGAGCATCGGCCGCTGGAGCCGATGAACCGCCGGTGGCGAAATTGAAGTCTCCTCGCCACCGTGCCCGCTCCGCCTCAGGAGCGCGCTTCGACACATTGAATTTCACTAGCCAAATACAATCCGATAATTTTCTAGAAGTCGAGGGCATTGATCCGGCTCATGACCTTGGCCAGAGGCTCCGAAACCCAGGCGCGGCACGACTCCGTCCCTTTTTCGAGAAGCGCTTTCATTTTCTTCTCCTCCGCGGCATTAAAAGCGGAAAGCACATAATCCCGGAGGGATCCCTCAGACCCCGTGGGTCCCGCGGCCGCTTTATCTTCGCGAAGACCAATCCCGATCCGGAGCCTCGGATATTCACGGCTTCCAAGATGTTCTTCGACCGAGGCCAGGCCATTATGCCCTCCCGGACTCCCACCGCCTCGCAAACGAAATTTTCCGAACGGCAGCGCCACATCATCGACCACGATCAAAAGATCTTTGTCCGCCGCAATCTTCCAGTATTTCACAAGCGCCACGATCGCTTCGCCGGAAAGGTTCATATAGGTCTCGGGGTACGCCAGATAAAGAGTTTCCCCGTTCCACGAGACCGAAGCCAGGGCCGCCTTTTGGGATCTTTTGGAAGAGAACTTTACTTGTTCTTTTCCCGCGATGAACTCCATGAGCCGGCGGCCGATGTTGTGCCGCGTGCGAACATACTCGGCCCCCGGATTCCCAAGCCCAACGATGAGTTTCATCAGAACCCTCGAAATTCTCCCGGGGACGCCTGCGCGAGCTCCGGAAGGTCCGTCCAAGTCTTTATTTTCTTTTGATTAACGGCGACTTGGACGGCCCCAATCTCAGCTACGCTACGATTGATTGGCATTGGGACCGTGATTACTTTCCGTCTTTCCCGGGCGCGGCAGGTTTTCCTGCGACAGGCGCAGCAGGTTTCCCCGCGGCAGGCGCGGCGGGTTTGGCTCCGGCGGGCGCGGCCTTCGCGGGAGCACCCTCTTCGCCTTCCTTATCCTTCTTGCCCTTTTCCATGACCTCGGGTTCCGCGGCAGCACCTTCCTCGGCAGGTTTCACTTCTTCCTCGCGAGGAGGATGGATCGCAAGGACCACTTCCTCCGGTGAAAGCAGACATTTGATCCCCTGCGGAAGCGTCAAATCTTTCACATGGACCGCGTCATTGATCTTCATGGCCTTCGTTTCGATCTCGATCTTTTCCGGGATCTGCGTCGGCAAACACTCCACTTCGATCTCGCGGTGCACCAGGTCGAGCGACCCGCCTTCTTTGATGCCGGGCGCCTCTTCAACGTGAAGAAGGACCACCGGCACTTTGACCGCGATTTTTTCGGTCAGCGAAATGACCATGAAATCGATATGGTCGATCTTGTCCGTGACCGGATTGTTCTGGATGGCCTTGACGCGACATGTGGATTCCTTCAGTTTCATCCCTTCGATCTGGAGCGTGATCAGGACATTCGCACCGGCCTTGGTGTGAATGGCTTTAAGAAATGCCCGGTCCGGCACTTCGATCGCAAGCGGTTCCATACCGTGGCCATAGACCACCGCCGGGAACATTTCTTTGCGGCGGACCGCGCGTGCCTTGCGGGTCCCGTCCGTGATGCGTGTCTTGGCTTGAAGTTCAAAAGTTTGCATTGAAAATTCCTCCTTGGATGTCCTTTGATTAAGACGGAAGTGCCTTCCCTCTCGCTCGGTTTACGCTTCAACTCCTGCGCTTGAAAAAAGTGTGCTGATCGATTCATTATAATGGATCCGGTAGATCGCGTCCGCGAGAAGTGAGGCGATCGAAAGCTGCGTGATCTTCTTGATCCGTTTTTCCTTACCGAGTGGAATGCTGTTCGTCACGATAAGTTCCTTGATGACGGAATCCCGGATCCTCGCCACCGCGTTCCCGGCCAGGACAGGGTGCACAATGTTAGCATAGATGTCCAACGCGCCCGCTTTCTTGAGGGCCTTGGCGGCTTCCACAAGCGACCCCCCGGTCGAGATCATATCATCGATGATAATGACATTTTTCCCGGCCACGGAGCCAATGATGTGCATCACATGCGTCTGGGACGCGTTTTCGCGGCGTTTGTCCACGATCGCGAAATCGCAATCAAAAAGTTTGGCGTATCCCCGCGCCATCTTGATCCCGCCCACATCGGGCGAAACCACCACGAGGTCCTTGACCTTCTTTTTCTTGAAATAGCTCCCCATCACGTTGATCGAATAGAGATGGTCCACCGGGATATCAAAGAATCCCTGGATCTGCCCCGCGTGGAGGTCCATCGTGAGCACCCGGTTCGCGCCGGCGCTCACGATCAAGTTCGCCACAAGTTTCGCGGTGATCGGAACACGCGGTTTGTCTTTGCGGTCCTGGCGGGCATAACCAAAGAACGGCAGCACCGCCGTGATCCGCTTGGCTGAGGCGCGGCGCGCGGCATCGATCAGGATCAAAAGCTCCATCAGGCTTTCGTTGGGTGGCGTGCAGGTCGGCTGGACAATGAAGACATCCTTGCCCCGGATATTATCGCGGATCTGGAGCTGGATCTCCCCTTCCGGGAAACGGCCGAGCAGCACATCGCCGAGCCGGATGCCGAGACATTTCGCGATCTCCTTGGCGAGCTCCGGATGAGAACTCCCTGTTAAAAGGATCATGTCGCCGTTGTGTTTTTTCTCGATCTTCGTCATAAGAATACCTACCTTTTTTTCTTTGCGAGGGGCCGGGCCGGAACACCGACGACCACATCGCCTTTTTTAATTTTTATTTTCGGAATCACCACCGACCCCGCGCCGGTCTTTGCTCCGTCCGGAACCCGAACGGGCGCTACGAGAACCGTATTGGAACCGATCATCACATTCTTTCCGATCATGGTTTGATGCTTTTTCTTTCCGTCAAAATTCGCCGTGATGGTCCCGGCCCCGATATTCGTCCCGTCGCCGATCACCGCATTTCCTAAATAAGTCAGATGCTTGGCCAGAACCTTTTTTCCGAGACGGCTCCGGTTCACCTCCACGAAACTTCCAATCACCGAGCCGTCACCGATCACGGTGCCGGGACGAAGCTTCGCAAACGGCCCGATCTCACAATGCGTACCGATCTCCACGCCGCTTTGAATAAAACACCACGGATAGACCGTGGTCCCTTTGCCGATCTTCACGCCCGGCGCCACAAAGGTCTCGTCCGGCGCCATGAACGTCACGCCCTTTGCCTGATGCTTCGCGATCTCCCGCTCATTGATCTTTTTTGTCACGGTGGCCAGATCTTTCTGGGAATTGATCCCTTGCCCTTCTTCCGCGCTTGCCAGAGGAAAAGCCTCCACGCAATAACCCCCGCGCCGGAGGATCTCGATCGTATCCGTCAGATAATACTCACCTTTCCGATTATCCTGGCCGATTTTCTCCAGAGCTTCAAACAAAACTTCCCTATCAAAAAGATAAATGCCAGTATTCACTTCCCGGACCGCGCGTTCCTCCGGCGTGGCATCCAGCTCTTCGCGGATCGCCGCGAAACGGTCTTCATCCCGAACGATCCTTCCATACCCGGACGGATCTTCCTGGACACAGGATAACACGCTGACATGCGCCTGCGAGGTTTTATGCGCCGCAAAAAATTTTGCGAGTGTCTCCGGCTTCACAAGAGGCATATCGCCCGGCCAGATCAGGATGGGACCTTGAGCGCTCTTCAAGGCCGCCTTGGCCATCATCACCGCGTGGCCCGTCCCTTTTTGTTTGCGCTGAAGCACCGGGATCGCACCGTACGATTTCAAAAAAGACCGCACTTCTTCGGCTTTATAACCCACCACTGCGTAAGGATGCTTCATTCCGGCCCCGGCCAGAACTTCAAGTACATAGCCAAGCACGGGCTTTTCGAACACCGGGTGCAGGACCTTCGGCAACTCCGAACACATCCGCGTTCCTTTTCCCGCTGCTAAAACGATCGCTTCCATAAGGTTAACCTTTGATCCCGGTCAATTTGATACCTTCGACGAAGAACCGCTGGTTGAATAAAAAGACGATCAGGATCGGCAGGATCATCATCATCGACGCGGCCATGAGAAGCGTCCAATCCGTACCGTGCACTCCCTGAAAATAGGCCAATCCGACCGGTAATGTATATTTCGTGTGCGTGTTCACCACGATCAAGGGCCACATCAAGTTCATCCACGATCCCATGAACGTAAAGGTCGTCAACGTCGCCAAGGCCGGCTTCGAGAGCGGGAGGATGATGTGCCAGAAGATCCGGACATAAGAACATCCGTCGATCTTGGCGGCATCCTCCAGGTCCTTGGGCAGTGTTAAAAAAAACTGCCGCAGCATGAACGTCCCGTAAGCGGTAAAGATCCCCGGAAGGATCAACGCCTTATACGAATCAATCCAGCCCAAATGCCGGAGCAGGATGAACACCGGGATCATGGTCACCGCCCCCGGGATCATCATGGTCGCGAGATAACCAAAAAAGATCCGGTCACGGCCCGGGAAATTCAGCCGGGCAAACGCGTAGGCGGCCATCGCGCTCGTGGCGACCTGTCCAAACGTGATGCAAAGACTTACAAAAATGGAATTCAGGTAGAACTGCGCGAACGGAACCACGGCCCAGACCTTCACATAATTCTGCCAGACAAAACTGGTGGGAAGCCATTCCTGCCACCATGGACGGTTTTCCGCAAAAACCTGTCCTGCGTCGGCAAGCGACGTCGAGACCATCCAGAGGAACGGCGCCGCCATGCTGACCGCGCCCACGAGCAAAGCCGTAAAAAGAACCGCCCGCTGCAGCTTCCGCTTCAGGGGCGACTTCTCCTTGAGCTCAGTCACCACCTTCACCGCTTTTTTCCTTTTCGAGCGGGAGACGGACGCCTCAATCTCCTGTTTCATTTCCTCCTGGATCAACGAATCAATGTGATTGCCCATGGTCTTATATATATTTCCAGTTGGTTGACCCTGGACTATCCTGACTCCCCTTCAATAAGAGAAGATAAAAGTCAGGATTGCCCATGGCTCTCTCTTAGGTATAGTGAACGACCTTGCCAAAAAAACGCCACTTCACGACCGTGGCGGCAAAGATAATCAGGAACAGGACCCACGAAATAGCGGCCGCATAGCCCATGCGGTACCATTCGAACGCATTATTGAAAATATAATAAATGATGGTGGTGGTGGATCCGTTCGGCCCGCCACCCGTCATGATGTACGCCTGATCGAATCCCGCCTGAAACCCGCCGATCAGGCTCATGGTCGCGATAAAGAAAGTCGTTGGCGAGATCTGCGGCCAGGTAACATTCCAGAATTTCTGCCAGCTATTGGCGCCGTCCACTTCCGCGGCGTCATAAAGATCGCGCGGCACGCCCTGCAGCGCCGCGAGATAAAGGATCATATTGTAGCCGCCGATCGATTGCCACACGCTCATAATGATAAAAGCCGGTTTCGCCCACATCTCATCCGTTAACCAGTTCGGCCCAGTTAACCGCAGACCCAACATGTCCCCGAATTGAGCGATCATTGAATTCAAAAGACCGAAATTCGGGTTGTAGATCAACCGCCAGAGCATAAAGATCGCAACGCCCGAGCAGATCGTCGGGAGAAAATAGACCGCCCTGAAAATGACCGTTCCCCGGAGCTTCTGATTGAGGGCGATCGCCAAAAGGAGCGAACCGGCCATGCTGATCGGAATGGAAACCATCAGCACGAGCGTGTTCCAGCAGTATTTCCCGAAGAAGGGATCTTTCGCCAACTCGATAAAGTTCGCGAGCCCCGCGAATTGCGGTCCCTCGGACAAAAGGTCCCACTTCACAAAGCTCAACCAGAGGGATGCCAATACCGGGATCGATGTGAACAGAAGAAACCCGATCAGGTTCGGCAAAAGAAACCCATACGCCGCGATCGTCTCCTTCGTTTTATCTCGCAATCCGTTTTTCATGATTTCAATTTAGAACTTTTCCTTTCCCAGAATTTTAAAAACTGCAGCGCGGCAGACGGCCTTCCTTGAGCCGTCGCAGCGCAGTAGTTTTACATAAGTAAAACTGCCCGAACGCCACTCACAGACGACCTACTTTCCCTATTGAAATCCCGATTCTACTTTACCGGGTGGCCAAAGGAGAGTGGAAAATAAAAAAAGTCGTAGATGAATCAGCCGTTACAAGGCGTATCTATAACCCCATCAAGTACAGGCCAAGGGTCGTTCGAGCGCCTTACCCTGGTCCCATGGAGGGATGAATTTTACCAAAAAAAGCGCGGAAAGCGAGAACGATTTTAAATTTCAAGAAACCGCGCCAACGGTGTAGTGGGAAGGTGTAGAGACAGGGCTCTTATAATAGGAAGGCCGGAAAGGCGCTATGCGAGAACATCGGGTCATTTCGTTGACGCTGTCTTCGAGATTCGGCAGACACTGTCTGCCGTTTTCTGTTCCGGTGGGCGTGTTGCATCGTCTGGATAACCGAAGGAAGGCATTACGCAAATTGCGTAACGCAGTTTGAGTAATTCGCCCTTTTTCTCCCCGAGCAATATTTTCTCAATTCTTCAGACAGTGTCTGAAGAATTGGAATAGACTCAACACCGTGTCACTCAAACGAAGGTTTTTTATTTGAGAATATAGCTGAGCTGAGGACCCGCGCCCTTGGTTTGAATAATGCCGCGTTCCACAAGCTCGTTAAGGTCCCTAACAGCGGTATCGCGGGAGCACTTGAAGCGCTTCATGTATTCGCCGGTTTGAATTTGCTCATGCTCTTGCAGGTATTTAACCGCCTTGAACTGCCGCGAATTGATCTCGTGTTTTTTAAGGCCTTTTCTCAGATCTTCCCCTTTGAGATATTCCTTGATCTCGGTCTCGATCCGCGTCATTTCCGATTCAACGGCGCTCACAAAAAACTCAACCCATTCCGTAAGCTCCGGGGCCGGATTTTCCGTGTAGGCTTTCCTGACCTTATTCAAATGACTGTAATACTCTTCGGGATGCGTGTCGAAATATTCTTCAAGTGAGAAAAAGCTTTTCGTATCATAGCCAAGCTTATAAAGAACCAGCGTCGAAAGAGCTCGGCCCGTTCGCCCATTGCCATCCACAAAAGGGTGGATGCTTTCGAACTCATAATGGGCAATGGCTGAGATCAAAAAAGGAGAGATCTCTTCTTTCTCCGCTTTTTGAATCCAATCCACAAGATCCTTCATCAAGGGTGGCACGTCCTGAGGCGGCGGGGGCGTGTAAACGGGGATACGCTCTCTTCCCGAAACAATGTAGTTTTGAACCGTCCGGTATTTTCCGGATTCGTTTTCCATGCCCTCGATATTCTGCACGCAAAACTTATGGAGCTGCCGGATGGCGGATTCGTTAATGACCAGCCCCGGATCGGCAAAGGTCTCGCTGATGAATCGGAGCACTTCCCGGTAATTGGTCACTTCCAGGATGTCCCGTTTCCGGAATTCGCGTTTTGTCTTTTTTCCGTCAAGAACCTGGGCCACCTCTTGCTCGCTGAGAGGATTGCCCTCTAAATGCGTCGAGGAATGAACGCTTTTGACCAAGGCCTGTCGCTTTAACCCGGCCTCCCATTTCGGCTTCAGCGGGGCATTTACGATCAATGCATGGGCTTCTACGATCCTATTGATCGATTTTAAAAGCTTATGGGTGATGGCGTATTTAGGTTGATACATCGTTCCCCTCTCTTTCTTGTGAGAATGATACCACGATAAACTTAATATGACAATAGAATATGAAAATCATAACCCATGTAACAGTAATAGTTTATAGATGTTCTACTATCCGATTTACTATCCGATTACTATCCGATTTACTGTCCGATTCGCATTCAAACAGGTACGGCTGAGCCAGTTCTTTCGACTTTCAATCCCTGAATAAACGAGGATCGTGCTGCAAAGCCGTGATCCTTAGAACGCGGTCACGCAACATCCTTTATCAATCGATCTTTGCCGATCTATATCGGTTTTTTGTAAATCGGCAACAATCTCAAGAGCCCCGATCTTTGCCGATCGATTGTGGGCTTGCCGGTTCCTCATGGATTCTTCTTCCCCGGTCTTAGATCGTCCATCAGCTCGGCAAGCGGGTCTTTGGGTTTAACGGGCTCTTTTAAAACGGTCTTCGCCTTAGAATTGTCCGGAGCGTTCAGAAATGAGCTGTGCGGTGGCTTGTAAGGAAGATCGCCGAGGCTTTGCCGCGCGGGATAGAACCAGACATGATGGCAACTTTGACCGGACGCATTTTTATAAAACGCAAACCCTGTTT